>Ga0209780_1000479_pt1 | contig 21314 bp, 9 predicted proteins | sample WorMetexBAHAMAS2_FD_187384 | JGI IMG/M metagenome (GOLD analysis project Ga0209780, IMG submission 187384) | Marine gutless worms symbiont microbial communities from Max Planck institute for Marine Microbiology, Germany - Inanidrilus exumae... | ecosystem: Host-associated > Annelida > Digestive...
TTGTTAAACGAAGTAGGTTTGTCTCTTTTTCGGTATTTTGAAGTAGGCCTACGTGTGTGCGATATCGTCGTTAACAAGTACGTTCGCTATCTCATCTCCTGATGAGTTCTTGTTTAAACCTGTCTAAGTCAAAATTCAAGTGTATTGTTTTTACTTGGATATAGAGTAGTAGGCCTAGTAGTAGTATAGTTAGTAGTAGTAGTATCAATACCGCTGGTGTTGTCGTGTATAGCTACGCAACATTGCGATGTCGGACTTTCACGACGCTCTGCGACGCATTCGGTCCAGCGTTCCGCCGTCGTCCATTCAACAGTACGAGAAATGGAACGAAGACTTCGGCGACGTTTCGCTGGTTGATCGCCAGGGGTCGCCACGGCCAGACGTCGACGACCAATCGCAGCAGTGAACCGGCCGCTCTCACGCGGCGGTCAGTACACGACGCAACCGTTCGCCGCAAACTGTCGCAGCGCGTATCCAGTCCGTACATTCAGCAACTATTGCGCCGTGTATTCAGCTCTCCGGTGCGTCGCAGAAACTGTTTCTGCAGCTATCGCGGCAGCGGTCGCAGAGAGCGTTTCACCGTGTATTCAGTATGTTATCGCAGTCCTGTACGTGTTAGTAAATTGGCTTGTGCCTGTGTAATAGGCTTGTTTATGCCTCCAGGCTAGTTTATACCCGGGTATAAATAGCGAGGGGAATGATGGCTTTGATAATGGTAACAGTGTTGGTCACACCAACGAACCCAGTCAGTACTGCAATGAGCGACCGTTCGTGGGTATGCCGTCTTGGTATGTAACCAGCTACTCAGGCCAACTCAGCCTCCTACCCCCAGCGTACCGGCCAAGGAGCAGTGGCAGTGCTCTGCGGACGGGAAGGCAACCGTGGGTCTGGCATATCACACTGGCCATGCGTCACAGACTCTGTGATAAGCCCAGCTACGGTCTCAATGGCTTAAGGAAGGAAGTCGAGCAGCTCGCCTACACTGCTCTAAGGAGTGTGACATCTTTTACTTTTGAGGTCTAGGCCATCACACGGCATCTGGCAGAGAAATGGATCGACCAATATTGAACAGCAGAACCCAGCGGCTTAGCCAGGAATTTGAAAGTGGAGAGGGATTAAGGGGTCGGGGAGAACCTGATGGAGGGCAAAAGCCCCAGAAAACATGGATAGAGGCTGAACAGTTTTGTATTTCAGATAGCCTGAGTCGCGCCCAATTTTGCAGATATTTTAAAATTTATCCGGGCAAGGAGCGGGCGGCAGCCACGTCCCGGTACCCAGGCGAAGCGGAAGGCGACGTCCGGTCTGGTGTCATGTAGTCTAGTGTACTAAGTAAGTAAGTAAGTAAGTAAGTAAAAGTGAATTTATACAGCGCATTATCGTGACACAGCTAATGCGCTGAATGTAGCAAATTTTTCCACGTTTAACAATCGCATCTCACCATCTGTGTTTCTTACAATGTGTGTCGATCCACATCTATCGATCGGTCAGATAATAATGAAACGTTCACACTTGCTGAGTGTGTGTTTCCGTTGTTATGTCGTTGTTACTATTCACCGACGGTGACTCGGTCAGTGTAGACGCTATTTTGTAACTTAGAAACTGTTTTACTGAGCGTATTCATAGGCGCAACTATCACTGGGACCAGGGGAAACAAGTCCCTCCGCTTCCAGGATTCCTCGACCAGCAGCATATTTGTTGGGACCTGCTGGCATCCCGATTGCTGGATATTGAACATATTTTACTGTGAGACTTCGAAATTTTCTCGGGTTGCACATATGCCGAACCCCGCAGTTATCGTCCCCTGGTTCTTGTAAAACCAACCCCGTTTCAAACAAAAGAATCAGGTTATTTTAACTTTGTGGTACAAAAAAACAGTCGTTTAGATTCAGATTTGCAGTACAGAAAGTGCACTATAAATGAAAAATCACAAAAATTACTGACGGCCTGGCTGTGCCCAAACCGCTCGGATAGTTTATGCGGTTCCCCAAACCCTCGGTAGACTGTAGTTGTCTATGAAGTCTGCTCCCTTGTCGTCATTCTTGTACCCCCTCCAACTTTGCAGCCGTGGTTGGGCTCTTAAGCGTAGTTCGGCCTCATATCCTGTTATAGCTCTAAGCTACCTAGAACTACTGTGTATAAACGGTGTTGTTATTGGCAATCGATTGCGTTATGAGCCAAATACTCATTACTTCAATAATAGTGCCGTGCTTTCGGAGACATGTTGCAAGCCAGTGCGACTTATGATGTGCGTAAATTACTGTGATACGTGCATACTGTCAAAAGGAGAATTATTCTTTCCTTAATTCTTTAAACGTAGAACTTGGTAATTTGGCAGCATGCTGTCCCGCCTTTTACAGACGATGATAGTGCACGAATTATATATAACGGAATCGGATTGTGCGCCTTTCGATTTCTTTTTCCATGACGTTCTTTTCAGTTTCTGGTTTTATCGGTATAGTGTGCTGACTTGTTAAATGCATTTAGCAACCTATAATAATTGTAACATTGTCTGGTATTCGTGGCGCGCTTGCACGCAGATTCATGAACCCGTTTCCTACATTGCGGATTAGAATACAGCGATGATTTCACACTGTTCGCATCTCCTTGTTTTAATACGTGATCTATTCACGCATACACAGACCAACGTAATAACGCAATCAGACGACGGTCGATATTTTACACAGAAACAAACGAAACGAAACAAAAACTGGACGGACTACGTGACGTCTTGCCGTTTTGACCGTTTGTAAATTAGTCAGTCAATCCGTCAGTCAATTTGACACTTTGTTTGGCAAAAGTAACAAAAATTTTACTTGCTATTTTTGTGCCACTGAAAAGAACTGTTTAAAAACAGGCCTGCAGACTAATAATGTCTTAATTTTTGCTGCTGTAATAATTATTTGTAGAGGATATTTGCCGAAAACGTGATTACACGATGTTATTAATATCAGGCTACTATCGATAGCGGTTAAAAATTGAAATGTGTACGATGTGACCCATTTGTCGTCTTAATCTGGCCGTTAGTAATCATGCAGTATATTGTGCTTTACTCTTATCGGAATATGCATGAGAATGAATATGCATAAGAATGCTGATTCTCTCTACCGACAGATGTGATTGTTCTGCCCGCAAAACAAAAAAATAAATCTGCACGATTGAAACTGGTAACAGACGAGATGGAAGTCCGAGTTCCTGCTCAGATCAGAGTTAAATTTAAGTTAACTTTTCACAATGTCTATAAGAAATATTGTTATGCGCAAATGAGATCACTTAACGCTATTTGTTCTATCTCGTTGTATAACATCTATAGCGTAGCGTGCAATTAGGGCATTTACGTTATTTAACTGTATTTTATTGCATTTTGTATATCTGTCTATGTCTGTCCCGTCTGCCGCAATGTCTGGCGAATGTAAATAAAAGGTGCCGCAAAAATAAGCCAGTCCATTCATTTATTGTAATTAATATAGTGGCCTAATGTTTTAACTAGTGTGGAGTGGAGCAAAGATAGGCAATGGCGACGAATAGAAATTTATTCGTAATGTCATTAATGTTCACTAAGCGTATTGTTTCTTCAGCGCCATTATGTATGACTGGTCATGCGGAGCATCAGCAAGGCTAAAGGTTTTGCGCACTGCGTGTTGTGGAAGCAAATCCTTTCTTGTGTACAAAATGAATTTGGTCATAAAGTACGAGGCTTAATCTGGAAAAGTTGTAGGTCGATGCTACATGAATTGTACTCGTTAAAGGCTCTTGTTACCAGATTTTAATCTGGTGAATAAAAAAGATCACCATAAGCAGTTGGAATTTTTGCGCTGCTCTGCATCGTCGTGTATTTAACTCTATGCTGCTGATGGTGAACAGTATTGTATTTTCCGTGTTGTAATTTTTGTTGTGATATACTGTTGTTTTGTCACGCAGACAATATATTCCTAAATCGCGCTATACGAGCGTTTCGTACAAAGGCAGATTTTCTACAAACTCCGATTATGACAAAAGCCGATTGAAAACGTTTTTAAAATGCCAGACTTGCTTACTAGTAGTCATTATTAGTGTATTTGTTATTTTCATACCATAGATCAATGAAAGTCGAAATGTGTTACAATATTATAATCAGCTTACATTACTGTGAAGCTATATACTTATGACTATCTCACGCCCGGCCTGTTGGTTACATTAATTCCAACTGATTCGAATAACCCTCGTTTAAAACTTCTGTCTTTTATGCGCAATTTGGCGGTTGTGAAATTTTAGATTCTGTTGTTGTGCTGTTCGCAGCATTATTTCTGTCATACTCCAGTTTATACTTGTAATTGCGAAATCGTCGATATTTCGATGCTGTTTATTACTACTTGCTAACACCAGATATTTTACGTGTTGTTGCAATAATCATGACATAAAGGAATACATGTGTAGCCCAAGTGTCTTTTATTTCATGCCGAGACACAAAAAGCCAGTAAAATTTACACCACAGAGATGCTAGTAGGGGCCTCATTATATTATATAAGAAAATCGGAAATCGGCCTGGATCTTGCTTCAGCGGCAGTAGCAACGAGGAAGTGCCGCAAAAGACATTACAAAGGTTTGCAACAGATGAAAATTATAATCACACTAAAGGTTATCAAAAACGAAAATATAGCTAGGCCGTGTGCGACTCCATATTATCCATTGCGTATGTCACTGTCTGCAAACATGAAGGGTCCTTCGAGTGATTTTCGACATGATTGTAAAATATAGCCAACGAACGACTCGTACCATCGTATCCAAACCTCGCTAATCTGTCACGTATGCTATTTTTCTAGTCTCCACTCATTGTCAATAATGTCGTCAGGCGTATTTCGGATTTCCAATGGCTAGTCTTAGAATAGAAGGCTAAATGGAAATCGTAATTGCGCCTTTACCTTGCGCCGTTTCCAAGTTATTACCACTCGTTGATGAAAATAACAAGAAGCTTAGCTATCGCAGAGGGACCACGCAACGCAGTATGTGAGTTGAATTTTTGTCAACTGCTGCACAGCTTTAAAATATACGCCTACAAAAAATCACAGCGGTTTTGGTAGAACACCAGACGCGCCACACAGGCCACACCATATAATGCCGCGCTGGCATTAGGCCTAAGCATTAAGTTGGTCTTGGCCTGGGAGAACAAGGCCTTGGCCTTGCGTACCAAGGCCATGATTAACCATACTGCTGTTTCGTTAAAAATCACGATAGTTCGTCGGCATCTTCGCCTGTTCAAAAGCAGAGAACATCGCTATTGACCAGTCAGCGTGTGAGCGAAAATATTACCGACATCATGAACAGCAACCGACACAGCATTTCGAGACAATTAATTTATGTCATTCAACATCCGGTGACAGCTTCCTACATTACAATATAGACGTTTACGTGGTGATATGATAGAAGTCTTCAAAATGGTACATAAGTATTATGACATTAATGCGGCAGTAAAACTCAATTTTAATATTTTCAGCACTACTAGAGGTAATAAATATAAATTGCAAAAAATACAAGCCATTATAACTTACGAAAGTTTTCCTTTTCCTCGCGGATAGTAAATATTTAGAACAGTTTGCCTGATTCAGTGGTTGACGCCGATACGATTAATACCTTCAAAAGTCGCCTAGACAAACACTGGCTTAATCAAGATGTTGTATATAATTTTTATGCCGAATTATTAACTGGAACCGGAGGTGCTTTAAATTAGTATGTCATATTGTTGGAGATAAGGGCATAGAGGAACTCCTGTGCCCGTTGTTCACATTGGATTGGATATGTTCCTAAAGCATAGAATATATAACACTTTAGGTTCACTGACATAGAAGAATTATATTATTGGCTTTGGTTACACGCTCTTTGCAATTTGTTTACAAATTTGTTTTCGGTTTTGATTATGTTATAATTTGTAGAAAAGTTAACGATTAATTACGTTTATTAGGCAACAATGAGTGTGAATGCGTTTTTGCCTTCTGAGATTGCAAGATTAGTTTTAGGTTTGTATGTGTTTATTTTCGTCATTTCCTGAATCTGTCGTATACGAACGATGCTTAATCGTTCCAGCGGGAAAAACAACGTTACCGTATTTTCTCTAATAGAAGCCGGGTCTCAGATACAAGCCGAGTCTCTAATACAAGCCGGGTCTCTAACAGAAGCCGGGGGTCTAAAAGTCGAATATCATAGAACTAATTGCGCAGTTGTGCATTGCTTTATCCGTGCGTATTGCGTGATTAGCATTTAGCAGAACGGCGGTATGGCGTTCCTGGTATTTCGCTTTGCAGTAATAAATATAAAACCAAGAATCTTGGTGTTTAAAATAATGTCATGTTCATCGGTGAACCGGGTGGTTCTAATAGAAGCTGGGTCTCTAATTCAAGCCGGGTCTCTGATAGAAGCCGGGGGTCTGACACTATTGTTCTAATAGAAGCCGGGGGCTTCTATTAGAGGAAATACGGTATATTGAGATACCCATCATTTGATGTCGTGTGCACATCATTGGCAGATTCGTACACAACTAAATACTCCGGTGGAATTTCTGACATCGTTAGCATTAGGATGAGGCTTAATTAGTTGTATGTACTTTAGCTGGTAGAGTTTCGGTTGTTGTTTATATGTCGTTGTTCGTTTTTGATTTATCAAAAGTTGTTGAAGAGCTAGCTTGTAATTTTTTATTGTAATTTGAACATTTGCTGTTCTGTTAGTGTTGTATTATTTTAACATTGGGGACACATGAAGTTTAGCGGTACGTATTGGAAATGCATTGGAAATACCATGCAATGCATTGGTTGCATTAATATGCACATGCATTCATACGTAGAAAGTAGTTCAATTTTGTTGACAATCGTCACATTATTTACGTTTCTTAGACATTTGTTCGCTATGTTGTAATTTTGTAAAAAAATTAATTAAACCTTTTTTTCTGGGGAGGGGCAAAGACCACTCCCCCGACCCCAGCCTCATACTTTTTAAATAAAGAAAGTAGTGCAGATGTCGTGTATTATTGAGCCAGTTCACACTCAATGGGTACCTTTATTAGCTGAAAAATAGCCACTGAGTGAATGGGCATGATTAGATGATTAGAGGTACGTATTGAAATGCATTGCACGGGAATTTCTTCACTCTAGACTAACATTGTATAAGTTGCTAATTGAATCTGTGCATCGATAATAGCCTACTCCTTTTTGAGGCTTTTAGGCCCTGGGCACATTTTCGCGAGTAGGCCGGCAAGTATGTCAATTCACTGGTGTTCATAAAAGGTGCTGCTGTCACCAGTTACATTATTCTGATCATTCACTCGCTAGTCCTTAAGATTATAACATAAATTATAGTCCATATGAACATTCATCAACCAATTTTTGAATGATGATTCTATCAGTAAATCAGCGATTTTTTCCTCTAGGCCCAAAAATTGCAGGCGATAAGTCGGCGTTTCACTTTTTCACCCACCAAAAGACTATGTCCTTTTTCTAATATTGCCCCAAAATAAACCCTTTTCTTTAGTTTACACAGCTGAATGCATGATCAGTTATATTATTTATCGATGTCAGTATGAGACAGTGCCAGAAAATTTATCTGGCCCACCTCGGCATGGCCCACATACCCTGTGCGAAAAAATTGTTATGTGTATGTCAGCTGCTTGCTTTTGGTGTTCTACTTTTTAACTTAAATCTAGGTTTATGGTTAGGGTTAGTGTTAATTACAGTTTAGTTGAGACACATGGCGCCATCTGTGCCGATTAACCCCAGTACTTTTTATACCCTTATTGTAAAAATGGCTGATTTATCCCTAGCAATTTCCAGTCGATTACGAACAAATCGTCGATTTACCGCTAGCACTGTGTACTCTTCTTATGCTGTTGTATGAGATCATGAGAAAAGAAATGCTGCAATTTCTACTTTTTGCAGTTGTGGAAAGTCAATTTTATGACCTTTGCTTGATGTCTGTAGGCTATTTGAAGGAAGAAGGATGCATTGCATCATATAGAACATTTCTGAAGGAGATGAAACATTTAAATGAATATCGAACATTGATGGAAGCTGGTCAGGAATATCCGACAAGCATTTGTGGGAAAAATTTGACAACGATGCTAAATGAATATGGCTACATAGTGCTAAATGGTAACTGTTGTTTACATGTCAGACTTGTGTCTGTATATTGTATATATCGGTTGATTGTTATTTGATATGTATAATTTTGATTCCTGTTTTTAAGTGTAACATAATATTGTGATGTAAACTTTTAGTTGTGAACTAGCAGTGTTATTTTCATTGCACGTCATTGACTACAAAAAGGAAAAATCATGATTACTACTTTTAAGGTTATTATGGCTAGGGTTGCAAAAATTGAATTTTTGCCGTGACTGATACTCAGTTCTTAAGAAGTGACTAAAAACCTGTAATTGAATTATGACTGAGCTGATGTAGCTGGGACTGAAAAATAATCAACATGAGCAACTACATGTCACTTACCGGTCACATTGGATGCAACTTATATGCGAGGTGCTTTTGTGTTGGAAAATTACTTTTGGTTGTGCCTCCCACTTTATACGACGGGCCTTCCATAATTGTCTGCAGATGTGGCTCATTTGTAAGTTTTACATAATACTACTAATGTAAGTATCACTAAGTTGTCTGTTACAATGTTGGCAGGGCAATAACTAATGCAAAAGTGGGGCCCCCTGTTTGAAGAAAGTGATGGGGCCCCACGGTTTGGATGCCTAAGTCACTTATGTAATGAACTGACATCAGTTGTGCATAACTTGTGAACAACAATTATTTGACTTAGCTGACATAGTTCTGCCTCTGCTGCGCTATCTTCACTCTCCCTTCCCCACTGCCAAGAGTACAAAGAGGCCAAAAACAAACAGGCATACGGTAATCTCATTTTCCCATGTGTGCCCACCCACACAGTGCTGCAGATTATCTCTGTGTGTGGTCCCTGGTAACAATATGGCTAAACCAAAACAGCCCCATGGCAAGCTTGAGACCGACTTTAATTACTTGTTGTGTTGTTCTGTAATCAATAATGGATTCGACCGATCGAATACCGCTAATTGATTTACAACCCTAATTATGGCATCGGTTGAAAAAATTTATTATAATTTGACTAATATTAGAAGCAGTATTCTGATTTGATTGCAACTTAAGTTTTCTTTCGTATTGGATAATTATAGGCTCGAAGAGCCTATCATGGAAATACTCTACGGGGCAAAAAATGGTGTTCACACATTTGGCTATAACTCCGCCAAAAGTGAACCGATTTGGATGAAATCTCTAGCACTGTTAGGGGCTGGCCCTGGCAGATTTTGTGCACGATCCGCACACTAGCGACAGTTTGAGAGGCAGCGGAAATTTTGTTTTGTTGGTCAGGTAAATAATGCACGATTTTCACCAATTTTCCGTTGGACAAATTTTATGACATTTGAACACAACAACGTCGATCAGTGAGGCGGTGAAAACGTTCGGAACAGAATTTTGAAAATTTTACCGTAAGGGGTCTGAATTTTTGCAAAAAAAACCTGCAAAAATTACGCTTACAAAATTTCAAGGTCTTGCGACTTCATGCCTCCATAACTCCGCAACGATCACAGATGGTGGGAAATTCACTACCAAATTGACCCTCTATGGGATGTCTAGTTTCCATTTATAGATCGACTTCTGTGAGTCTACCTAATAAAGTGGGTCTCAAATGTCCATCCATCCGTCCGTACACAAAAAGTTTCTTCGATTTCCATTAAATTTGGTATGTAGGTAGAGGTCGACAAGTGATGCGTGACGGTATGCAATATGACCCGATTTAAGGTCAAGGTCACGAGCTGTTGAAAGTCAGAAATTCGGCCATTTTCAAATGCTATCTCCTCCCCCATTTACAATGGGGGCTGGCAAATGACCATGGATTCTTAAATTAGGGGGCAATACCTTAAGCTTATCGGGACTAGATTTTTTATTTGTTGTTCCAGTTTTCGTGTCCCGTAACTTTGAAGTTGGAAGTTACTAGCAGTCGACCGCCAGTCTTGTATGCGGCTAATTTATCACTGTTAGAATCAATTCGAAGTCTTTTCTTTGGGCTGTACTTTCTGTACAAGAAAGGTACCTACCCAATTTTTCTGCAACGCCCATTGTCCAATATTGCGTATTAAAAGCGTTATGGCGCAGGGCTGCCAGTACCTGGCGACCCACATGGAAGAAAAGCAGACTGAATTGGAAACTGAAAATAAGTAACGCTGCAGATAACGCTGACATCACTCAGTTGCAGGCACGTGACACTAGGTATCGTCGAATGCAGGAAGTAAACAGCTTGTGTTCAGTAAATAAGTAAACAGTTGTGTCACCTGTCAAGTACTTCGGTGGGAAATGCTCTCTTCGAGCCTATATTGCAATGTATCCCCAGATACACTGCAACCCGTTAGTTTGAATTTATAGAGTATATTGTAACATGCATTATTCATGGCCGTGAATTGATGTAGATTAATATACGTGTTGTGCTTGATTATGTTCCAGAAATTTTAGATGCACAGAATACAATGTCTGCTGCGTGGAGTCGTTTTGATGCCGAAGTTCAACAGGTGAAGCGATTATGTTCACACATATCTGGCCAAGGTGTTCTGTCGACGCCGGCGACACTTTGGACACATTCGCGACGACAGTCGGCAGCCAATCGTCGAGCCATTGGCAGTTCTCGGTCGAACGTACGACCACGGTCTGCACTAACAGCCGGCATGTACCGACCAGAGATGTTAACGTCACCGCTCACAGATGCCGGGACACAGAGCCACGCTTTGCCGCAGCTGTTGCAGTGTGCACCGACGATGGTTGAGATGTCTCTACCATGTGTCTCGAGTACCACTTACTCCACGTCCGTGATCGTCTCCAGCAGTCGCGTTCGTCCTCCGACCATCTGCTCCACACACACTGCCTCAGGCGACGACACTCCGCAGCCAGACATTGTGGCTTCCAGCATCGACTCCGAACTGGATACAGTACACGTTACGTGGACAGATCCGCCATGTGCTTGGTCCCAGTCACACCAGCTGGATCAATCAACACATTCAGTTATGTCAGACGGAGACATTTCCACGCTGTCAACTGTCACGTCTGAGGCCTTCACAGATGTCAGCACTGCTCAACAATCATCTCACTGTGTCAGCACTCTAGACAAATCATCGCCATCTACCTGTCAGCTGTCCACATTAAATACACGTGACATTGAAGGTTGGTAAGAACTCCTACTGCTGATGTAACTTGTTTTGACACTTTTGGTTGGGTGACAGAAAGCGCATCTTGCCCATACAGCACATCTTGCCCTTATCCCCTAAGGTTTAAACTGAGGGGGAACTGGGTAGCTTAGAAGGCTGTTAAATTGGAGATGGTTGTTTTGATGTAGGCGTAATTAATGCATAAATGCATATACCTGTGAGTATTCCGTATGAGTATTGGCATCACAGAGGGTTCAGGGTGAATAATTGGTGTGGCATCTTTTTTTCTCAGGAGGCGATTGACATGAAAGGATTTGTTTGCCTGATTGTAGTCACTGCATTGAGCTTTCTTCAGTGTGTTGACAATGTTAGTTCGGTGGCAGGTAAGACATCCGGCCCATAGAAAACCCTGCCCAAAGTGAAAGTGAAAGTCTATACAATGCATTGTGTGTAGACTATCTATTCACTTTTCACTTTTGTGTCTGTGTAAACAGACCGGATGTTGAATGATTACGTCCGCAATTCTTCCCCCTTTTTATACCAAATTTTGCGTGCGGCTGGGGAATGTGGTCGGTTCGACGCTTATTGTTTATTAGGCAAACCGGATGTAGAGTTTAAATTTTAGAGGTGTGCAAATTCCAATTTTGGGAGTTTCTTGATTGCGGTTGCCACATTTTTCCACAGATACATCACAAAAGTTCTGAACAGAGTTAAAATTTATCAGCGTTGACTTTGTACTCAGCGATAAATGAAACCGGAAATAGAATTTGAATTTGAGAGAGGTGCAAATTATGTATGCATAGAACTGTCACTGTTGCATTAGATATTGACCAGAGTTCGATAGAACACAATAGTGCTTGTTAGATAGTCTGTACGATGCATTGCAGAGACAATAATTCTGCAGTAGCAGCAATAACTTCTTTAATAAACTTTGACAGTTGTACACTACAATGGTATATATAATATAGACATTAAGACAGTAATTAGAATACATTGAAAAAATGAATAAAAAGAATAAACATAGGTAAAACAAGGTGTTGCCCTAACGGGACGTAACACGACTGGCCCGCCGTTCAGTGTCGGCCGCCCACGCGCCCGGCCGTCGGCGCACCGATTGTTCACGTGCCCGGCGGCTGGTCGGCCCGCCCGCCTTCACCGGCAGGCTGCAGCGTTCCCACACCGCATTTCCACGCTCCCGGCGGCCGGCTAGTACGCCCGCCGGCAGCGTTACAGACGACGACAACAGACGTCAGCCAGCAAAACAATACTGGCCCATTAGGTGGGACAGTAATAAGCTAGTACTAAGCTTGGCAGGTATGATGACTGTGATTAAAGTATTGCAAGAGTGAAGCATGCGGGAGTAACAACAGTTAATTTATTGTACAGAATTCACATCATATAATTGCAGTCTCCAAGACATGTAGTCTTAGTGCTTAGTTATGTATGTTGGCAGCATCAGAAATGCATGTCAGCGCACACAGGATGAGTAATATGAAGTCGCCATCAACCAGCCGTCAGCAGCAGCAGCCTCGTCAGTTGTTGACCCCGACCAAGTCAGATGGACAGGCTGATAGACTACGACATGAACACGGTGCGGTGAAGCCGTTCAAGTCACCTCGACGTAAATGGTAGGCTGCACTGAGTGTTGTTATGTTGGGCTCAACACTTCCATCTCGGTGACGAAATGAGGAGATCTTGCCAGACATACTTTGCACATCACTTTCTGCTGAGGATTTGATGAGGTGGCTGGCCAGTCCAGGTTCAATGAATCGGTGGCCATTTGGACGAGTGATCAGCACGACAGTGTTATAGATCTTTGTTAAGCTGTGCAGTTTGTCTGTTCACTTGATCCTGTAGCTTTTCCAGTAAAAAAAGGTAAAGGCTTCCCATATTCGTTACCGAGCGTTGAGCCCGGAGCTGATCCTGGTTTACAGGCTGTCTGCCCGCAGGTGACTAAATCATCCACCCGGCAGTAGGCTGCCATTACTTTCCGCCAGGCCTGCGGTTACCTTCCCAGTCGCAGAACATTGTCGTCCTTTTGTCTGGTACCAAATTATACTGTTTTGTGATGGAGGCACATAGGCGTGAAGAACTTGCCCAAGGTTGTTACACAGCTTTTGCCTGAAATACGATTTGAGCCCATGACCTGTTGATAGCAAGTCCAACACTCTACCCGTTATGCCTCTGTGCCTCCTAACTTTGCCAGTAGCAGTTATTAGTAAGCTACAGTGATGAGTATAATAGCAGTTTATGACGAGACTCTTCCAAGACTGTGTGTGTGTGTCATGTTGTCATAAGTCCGGCACAGTTATGGTCCAACATACTGTCATCCTACTGGATTACAGGAATGAATTGACGACATACTTTTTCGACTGAGAAAGAAGGGAATGAAAGGGCATTCGGGCTGTATAAACCTGGTTACATCATTTCAATCTATAAGTCATCATTTTAGGTCGACTCTTTGAGTCGACCTAATAAAGTGGGTCTCAAATCTCCGTCTGTACATACGTACGTACATCGGTATGTCCGTCCACAAAAGTTTATTCGAATTTAGTGAAATTTGGCATGTAGGTAGAGGTCGATGAGTGATCCACGACGGTATGCAGTATGACTCAATCCTAAGTCAAGGTCAAGGTCACGAGCCCTTGAAAGTTGGAAATACTTTTATTTTCAAAAGCTATCTTCTCCGCCATTTAAAATGGGAGCCGGCAACTGACCACTGATTCTTAAACTAGGGCACAATATCTAAATTTGATTGGGCCGGATTTTTTAAAATATTTTTCCAAGTTTCTTTGTGTCTCGTGACGTTGAAGTTGGCAGAAACGTTAGTTGTGAAGAGTCGACTGTCAGTCCTGCACGGGGCTAATTTTTATTACTTATTTACGATCTAGTCATGTTGAACTCCTGTTATAATGCACTAATTTTAGTACGAGACTGCTGACTTGGTGTTGTGTAATGCAGTGGGGCTCCACGGCGGAAAGTTTCACCAGAACCGGAGTGTACGAAGGCGGAACTCAACACCGGGAAGAACTCGACACTGTCAGGCAGTGGCACAACTGTTGATGTGGGTTTTGATCATTTTTGTTTTGTTAATTGATGTTCATTACAGAGGCTGCCAAACTGAACACAGCATTGTATGAGGTTCTTGTCTCCATTCGAACGTTTACTGTCCTACGCTCGACCTGCAGCTGATGGTGACCAGTTATGTGGGTAAACCGTCGACTACAAGGTCAGCCAATTAGGCCAACTTAGCCTTTCATCCTTTCGAGGTCGACAAATGAGTAGTGAACTGTAATCGGATGTGCACCACCTCCCTCTGGTGGCGCCATCTGCTGAATGCTTACGGAGTAAAGGCAGGATGGTTCATTTCATTCGTGGATAAACGTGTGGGTGGTAGGTAAAACTGTGTGATCTCTCTAACGCGTGCCATTCCTGAGTGCATTAGAGGTGATTACGACGATGCGCTATACAAATCAACGTCTGCTTTACTATACAGCATGAGGAATGTGGCTTGGCCGTGTGAGGAATGCGGGCGATCCTTGTCATCATTGTGTCGTATGTTTGTTTGCAACAGATAGTTGCATTCGTCGACAAGTTGTCGGAGGACCCCGTACTGACACAGAAGATCGCGGAGAACATCAACAGTCACTTGTTGAAGCAGCATGACAGTGCCATCTCCCACACCGTCACATCTTTGGTCTCCCACACCGTCACATCTGTCGACTCGGCCGTATCCCAGTCTCTGACAACTTGTGCTGAGCTGGCTGTGACATCCGCGGTAGATGCAGTGAATCAGACTGTCACTAGCAGTGCTCAGACCCGATCAACAACTTCAACGGCCGACCTTAGTATCAACGAGGACTCCCTTATGTCAGCACTCCAGGTATCTGTGACCTCACACTAGCACCACGTGCATAGCTCTACCAGTCTGTGGTGTGTATTCTTATGACTTACTTCTTGAATTGTGGCATCATAAATGTGTAACATGTGCTAGTGAAAAGCTTAGATGGATAGCTGTCTTAATCAGTAAGAACTAAAACCAAAAACTAGCAGAGAAAGTGTAATCAAAGTCTTAGTCTGAGGCATATATCTGACAAGACAGGTGGATGAACAGACAGATAACTGAGTGTAGTGGGGACCTCTACGGGCAGAATTATTAGGGCTGTTATGTTTTATGATAAATTAATTCATGGTTAACAATTATGATTGGTTGTTCAAATGGAATTAATGTCGTACTGATTTTGTTCTGATAAATTGTTCTTTTTCAGCCATGAACGGTAAACCTTGTTTTGCCTGCGCTCGTTGTTCTGCGGTGTCACATGCTGCACAATCACATGTCCAGGAACCGTGTGTACTAGTGAATTTATAGATTACTGGCTACAATTGATTTTTACAGTTAAATACTTTCTATTAGACGGGCCAATTGATGAGTGTTGTTTGTTGCTGTGACAGGAGATTTGCAGTTCAGTCTTAGTCAATGACAGCAGCTGCAGTTTTGTTGGTCAGTGACTGTTTTGTTTGCTAATACTTACTTACTTGCTTACTGTTTTTGTCTTCACATTATTCAACGGTGTCCTGAAAGTGACCGTTGATGCCACAATTAAGGGTGACCTCCTCCAAAGTTTGTTTTGATTTTGGGTTTTAAAACTGAAGTTGGTGGGCTATCAGGCAATAATAATAATAATCTGCGTTTATTAGGATTGACGTCAAACCGCGCAATCAACACAGTACAACATCCGCCACGCAAGACGGAGAACAACAGCCACCACGCAGGGCAGCACTATATACAGAAGGGTTAAGCCGGCTAAATTGCTGCCACTGCATGAGTCAAAATTTATGATATATTAAGCTGTTTTGACAGGGATAATTAATGTGAGAAGCAAGATAGTCAGACAGATTTATGATAGCATTCGTCATGCTTGAATACAATGCTGCATGGTACAGTATTACGTCAGATTGCATTTTATAATTTATTTTAACACCAAAGTGCGAATTTATTGATAAGCACTTTACTTCAGACATTTAATTAAATTTGTTTGATTTAAGCGTTATCAATCTTTCACATTCGGTGAATTTGACTTTCGGACTTTTTTGAATTTAAGTACTGCTACCATTTACGTCTTGTTGTCAGACGAGTAACTATTTCATTCATAAACTTTACTGTCGTCATACTCACCCAATTACAAGAATTCTACCATCCTGCTAGCGTGAAAATGATACTAGGATGAATGTCTGTGGCTGTGTTGTTTTTTTTCTCATGCAGATCTGAGCAGCGTTCTGAGCAAGGACGGTGAAACTCGCAATGAGATGGATCTGTGGCTGTCAACACTGGGGACATCAGAACCTTATCCCACCAGTGACGGGGCTTGTAGTGGTAGTGAGGTGGTTAAGATGGTACAGCTTCATCCCACCAGTGACGGGGCTTGTAGTGGTAGTGAGGTGGTTGAGATGGTACAGCCTCATCCCACCAGTGACGGGGCTTGTAGTGGTAGTGAGGTGGTTGAGATGGTACAGCCTCATTCCACCAGTGACGGGGCTTGTAGTGGTAGTGAGGTGGTTGAGATGGTACAGCCTCATCCCACCAGTGACGGGGCTTATAATGGTAGTGAGGTGGTTGAGACGGTACAGCCATGTTCCGCTAACCAGACAACCTGTCTGCCTTCAGCACTAAGCTCTGCTGGTCAGCATATGATGGACACTGAATCCAGTGACCATGTTGCAGCATCTTGTGCAAATTCCGAGCACGCTTTTGTTTCCGTTGGTGGGAACTGTCTAGTTTCTGAGTCTTCCAGTATCAATCTTAGCAGCCAGAATGGCGTCGTTGAACCTCTGACGTCCAGCCAGCCTTACGCGGATCGTTCCATTCTGATGACGAATGCACTGTCAACGTCGACACCCCTCGACGTGGATGAGTCCACTGCCACGAGGGTTGTACCGACATCATCGGCGTGTATTGTCAACATGGAGCAGCAGTTTGCTGTGTCATCAACACACGGTGAGTATGTCAGCACTCTGCTGAGACGTGGACAGGTCACTGGCGTGAGATGGCCAGCACGTAGGGACATTGTCTTTTCTGTCAGGAGATGGCCCAGTATCGACTCTGGGGATAGCCAGCACATAGGGACATTGTCCCTCCTGTCACGAGATGGCCCAATATCGACTCTGGAGATAGCCAGCACATAGGGACATTGTCCCTTCTGTCAGGAGATGGCCCAATATCGACTCTGGGGATAGCCGGCACATAGGGACATTGTCCCTTCTGTCAGGAGATGGCCCAATATTGACTCTGGGGATAGCCAGCACATATGGACATTGTCCCTTTTGTCAGGAGATGACCCAGTATAGACTCTGGGGATACCCGGCACATAGGGACATTGTCCCTTCTGTCACGAGATGGCCCAATATCGACTCTGGGGATAGCCATCTCATAGGGACATTGTCCCTTCTGTCAGGAGATGGCCCAATATCGACTCTGGGGCTGTAATGTGCCTGGATTCATTTGTTCATTCCGGCGCTATATACGTTACTTACTTACTTATTACTGGCCCGCCTACATAGTGTAGGGGGCCAGTATTGTTTTGCTCTCTGGCATCTGTCGTCGTCTGTAACACCGGCAACGTAACTCACCAGGGAACAGCACACGACGGCGGACAAGTAGTGTTACGTCCCGTTAGGGCGACACGTTGTTTAGGCCTGTTCTGTTTCCAGGTCAGAAGTCATAAGAGTCGACAAAACCCGGCTTTAGTTTTTTGTGTGTTTATTGTGTGTTGTAGTATATTTTGTTACGGGGCATGTTTGATTTTCTTGTGTTTGTTTTAGTTTTTGAATATTAAGCCAAGAGATTGGGAAGAAAGTATCCGAGATGGCCTGTTTGGTGTCGGGTGGGACGTAAAACCTTAACTCAGGGCCGGTTTCTTTATCGCAAATTAATCTTCCATTAACGTTAATGGGAGATTAGCTCCATTTAATTAATGGGAGTTAATCTCTCATTAACGTTAATCGAAGATTAATTTGCGGTGGAAAAACCGGCCTTTAGTTTGTCAGTAGATCAACAGGCGACAAGGTCAGTGGATGGTTCTCATTGGTTGGATTCAGTGCCTGAGGATGGGCGTCTGTTTTTCTTCTCAGAAACCTTCACTTATCCCGATAACTAAACTAACTAATACATGAAATAATAAAATAACAAGATACGATAATAATTAAATTATAACTATGTAATTAGTGAATAATAGTAGTAACAAATTGTTACTAATTAATTACTAATTGAATTTTGACTGATAGCGTGAGTGATCTCGCCTGCACCATTTATCACTAAGTGGGTGAGGCATTGATGTTACATCAAGTAACTTATGTGCTCCATTTGCTGTGCAACAGAGTAAGCAATGCAGAGAAACTGTGTCGAATAAACTTAAACGTATTTGGCAGAGGTCGCATCTTTAATCATAACAGTGGATTGAATTGCTAGCAGTGTCTGATGTGTTCAGATGCCAGTTTGCAGCAGTTGCTGACGCCGACGTCATCTGTCGGAGAGATTCACTGTGGTCCTTATCAGTTACCTGCCTCCGAAGCCGTCAGTACCATGGCAACAGCATCGCCGGTGATGTCACCATGTCAAATGCGGCTTGTGCCAATCGTCTACCTTGATGAGGATGGAACGCCGATCTGCTATGAAGTGGTTAAACCGGTGCCCTCACCTTCATACTTTACCAGATCAACACCTTCTGCTGGTTAGCTTATCTGTACTCAAAACTTGCAACTTTGCCATAGTTTTATTCAGTCGACGGAAGTCTTTTGACATTCTGGCGCTTTACAAATCGGATTATTATTATTATTATTATTATGAAATATATGTGAAAGTGGCACCGAAATTAACATAAATCCAGCTGTTATTCGTGTCTTGTTGGTGAGTTCTTGAGTCAAAGCGGGATTTAGAGGGCCAACGGGGCCTAGTGCAGATTAAAATATCTGTCATGCATCAGTAAGATCAGACTAATGCACCTCAGATTACAGTTTTTGACTGAATGCTGACGCCATATAAATTTGATTACTGATTACTTTTTGGCAGTTTTACGTACAAAAAGACATTAGGATCCTTGAAATCCTGTCTGGAAGAATGCAATAAGCTCCTTCAACTTATGCATGAGCTGAGGGAGTTTATTGCATTATTCCAGACATGATATGGACATGAGAAATGATGGAAAAGGAGGGTGGAAGGAGACGGAGAACATAATGAGTGCAATATGGAAAGTAGTGACGTAGAAGTGAAAGGTAGAGGGGATTACAGACTACTAATGTGCAACTTGCAGGGTCTGCTGATGGCACTGTTGCTGCCGCTGAGGATGATGGTGAAAATGACGAGGATGATGATGACGTCATCTGGCAGTCGTCTGCAGTAGACAGACACGATGTCAAAGCCAATGTGATTGCGGACTGTCAGAGACTGTCTGACCAGCCGACCGACCTAACGTTGTCTCACCAGAGCCGACCGCAGGAGACACAACAGTCCGCCAAGTCAAACTCGGAGATCTCTGTGGCACGGGTGCTAGCATCCTTGTCCGTAGATCCCGAGCCATGCCAGCCACACGTTCCAACAACTTCAGGTAACTTACTGACGGGAAAGAAAGCATCGCCGATAGAATCACGGAGGTCTTCGACTCGCAGAAATACTAGAAATAAGCGCACGTGTGTCGACTCTCGTGATACAGTTGCGGAGACAGATAACGACAGTGAGCTTGTAGAGCTGAGTACTGTAAAGCTGTCGGATGTTAACGGGTTTCATGTTCCTCCAGTACGTTCATCATGCAGTGGCGGTGCATCCGCTAACAACGTTTCTGTATGTCGGACTGCAGACTCGGCAGTTCCTTTACCAAACTGGTTATCTCAGTCCCACAGTATGGCCGATTTGGTGATGTCGGTGCCAGCCGATTCTTCAAAGCACTTCTTTTGTAAGCTTCCGGAACAGTCGTCCGAAGTCCGAATCACCTACGATGAAAGAAGCGGACAATACAAACAGACGGTAAGAAGGTCGACCAATCGCCGGAAGTCGCCGGGTTTGCCGACCATAGATGACAGTGCTTCTTGTCGTAGGACTTTGCCAATTTCCGTTGCGATTAATGACTCCGCTGACGTCAAGGAAAGTGAGACTGCAAATGCAGCGACCGAGGTGTCTGCTGGTAATCGTCGTCGTCGATTGTCACGGAGAAAAGAAAACGTGGTTTCTGCACCAGGACCGTCGATTACCAATGACGCGTCTGTGTCTTGTTTATCGCCGACGGATATCGTCACAAGAATTGGCCTCAGGAAGTCACCATCCAGGAATACAGAGGAACCCTCGAAACAGTTGCATGCCAGTGGCATTGCTGAGAACAACCACAAGGCAAGGAAAACAAGGAGGTCTTCACTACCAGCTGGAAAACTCTCAAAAAAATCTACCATTGACAGTGAGCCAGTGTCATTAGCCAGCAGTTCTGGTACTGTTGGAATGAGGACTGATGATAAGGTGGAACCAGGAGGACCTCTGATGCCTGGAAACGCATCCAGTGGTGGAGCCAAGAAAACCAGCAGAAAAGTCAGAAAGAGCAGTGAGATGGAGGAGAACAGCGCGGCAAGAGTTCGTCCGGCTCGGAAGAGATCGGGAAAAGTTGTGACTCGGACATCACCGCGTAAGTCCGACATTGCTTCCTCATCTCCGGCTGAATGCTCGACGACGGTTTCAGCCGAACTGAATGGGACGAAGAAACGTCGTGGTCGGCAGAGTGCCGGCAAACCGCAGAAAGCTTCCGGTAAAAATGAGGGCGGACGGAAAACCAAAGCAGCCATGAAGAACACAGACAATGCCATCAGCAGCAGTGCTTCTAAGTCATCAGGATGGAGCGGCAACTCGACGTCTGCGTCCGTCAAGCGGAAACGCCGCTCTAGTCCACGTAAACCAAGTGCCGAGACTTCCAGACAACCAGCTCTCAACGTCGGTACTCCGCTTCCAAGCATCAAATGTTTTTTATCCGCTTCGACCGAGAACAGTGAATACAAAGTGAATGGGGAGTTGAAGACTGTGCTGGTGGACTCATGTCCGAGCAAGGACACCATCGCTAGTGCTTCGACCGAGAACAGTGAATACCAAGTGAAC
>Ga0209780_1000480_pt1 | contig 21314 bp, 17 predicted proteins | sample WorMetexBAHAMAS2_FD_187384 | JGI IMG/M metagenome (GOLD analysis project Ga0209780, IMG submission 187384) | Marine gutless worms symbiont microbial communities from Max Planck institute for Marine Microbiology, Germany - Inanidrilus exumae... | ecosystem: Host-associated > Annelida > Digestive...
TTGTTTCTTTTTTCTGTTATGCCCCCAAAAGACCCAGCCCCTTTTTCTTATATGTGCCCCAGAAAAAACCCTCTTTCAACGATAAAGTATGAACTATCGACTTCTTGTCAGCAAACGGGTAAAAATTGGTCCACCCACGAACCGAAATGCGCGTAAAATATTACCGTTACTGTGTCGGTTAGGGTCAGTTTAGTTTGATTTGTTAGTAGGAACAGTTTGGTGGCGTTAAGTGTCGTCATCTGCCGGCCGGCCGTGTGCATAGCCAAAATGCTGTAAACTTTCACATGGCCGGCCGTGTGAAAGTTGACTGCATTTTGGCGATACACACGGCCGGCCGTGTGTATAGCATCATTCTTGTAAATTACGGTGTGATGGGAAAGCCCAAATACCAGAAGCTAAATTATTCTTGTGCAAGCTTTCATAAAAGGTCACATCATCATCATCGTCATGCGAATTTGTCAGTTAGTTATGCTGCAAATATACTTGTTTATTTGCAGCATAATTAATTGACAAATTCGCATGACGATGATGATGATGATGTGATCTTTTATGAAAGCTTGCACAAGAATAATTTAGCTTCTGGGTGCCATGGGTGGTGCGTTACTTGCACTTGTAGAATGAAGAGTTGAGCAGCAAAGCTTTAAATGCCCATATCTGTCTTGCTCCAGCACTTGTCAAGTCTGTTCTTGAAGAAATTGGCTCTAGTCACGCTTGATCTCATTACTAAGTAGGTCAATCAAAAACGTGGCAATTACTGCCAACATTGGTGGATGTCTCGAAGAGCTTGATTGTGTACATACGTCTTTGACTAAGTTTTTAATTTAATGCTGCCCAGTTCACGATTCAGATCGATTTGCCAATATGTAAGTAAACAAAGATTATTTATCCCAGATCTACTTTTACTCGATATTACGCTAACTTTCGGTGCAAAACAAAACACTAGCTTGGTAACATGCATGGCTTACGTTATCGTTTGGCTTTGAGGCTAAAATGTTGGCTTTGTATGGCCTCGAGGCCAAATGTTTGGTATCACCTGGTTTGATACTTAACCTTTTGTCCTCAGCCTCAGCCCAGAGGCCACTTTTGGCCTCAGCCTCGTAACGTTAACCTTAGCCTTAATCTTCTGGCTTCGGCCTTGATGCCAAAATTTTGGCCTCATTTGGCTTTGAGGCCGGCTTTGATCTCACCTCGCCTCAATACCAAAATTGTGGCCTCAGCTTCGACCTAAAGGCCAAAATTTTGTCTTGGTTGCATAACTTTGGCATACAGCCAGGCTTATGCCTCAGCCTCAACCTTCTGGCCTCTGCCTTGAGTCTAAAACCTTGGTCTCGGTTGGTACTCGAGGTCAAGACGGCGAGGTAGAGGCCAGACATGTGACATAAAGGCCAAGCCGAGGCCAGTTTTACCTTGAGGCAGAGGCCAGAAAGTCGAAACCGAGGCCTTAGCTAATGCCATTTTAACAGGGCTGAAAGTTTGGCATCTAGACTGAAGCCGAGGCCAAAATTTTGTCATTGAGGCCAGATGAGGCCCCAACTTTGGCCTTGATCGAAGCCAAGATTTTGCCCTCAAGGCATTTTTGGCCTCAAGGCTGAGACCAGAACGTCGAGGCTGAGACCAATGTTAAGAGGCCGAGGCCACAATTTTGGCCTTGAAGCCAAACAAAAGTGTCAGCCATGTTAGCTTAGTGTTGTGCACTGCACCAGAAGTTAGCTTTTTGTTGAGTAAAAGTAGGTCTGGAATAAATAATCTTTATGAACTTACTCGCTTTATAGGACACCCTTTGTAAACTGTTTGGTGCTAAAGCTCAAAGTATCTAGTATTGAGACTCGCATAAGTTAAATTAATTTATTCTTAGTTAATCGGAGCATAGGAACAATCCTTATCAGATAAATTTATTCCTGTTCTAATGGGCTTGATCATGAACACAACAGTACATTACAATGCATTCTTCTTTTTTTACAGTATTGTTTGCAGTAATTGCCTCATTTTGATAACAACTTCTGGCAATATGATGGATTCGTGAATAAGCCCAATTATTGGATGGATCACCCACAACATATAATACTATGGTAACTTGTTCAGTCATCAATAACATGCTGACTGAAGGAATTCATTCGTGCACTGAGTTATACACTTTTAATGAGTGACCTTATAAGCAGGTTTGGAAAATGTGAATAAATGTTTAAGACGGTGCTTTCCATCTGAAAATAGCAGGCGAGCAGAAAATTGTTTGCACCAGGACATCTAGGTGAGTGATGCACAATCGATTCCGGGGAGTAGTGGGGGCACTGGGTCAGCCACAGATTGGCCTACATTGTTATCATTTAAGCCTATGTTGGCGTTTGAACTGTCGCAGTGTGAACTGCTGAGTTCTGAACTTCTGAGTATAACTTTTACTGCCATTTTGCATGTCTGCAACCTCCTCACACATACTGTAACAATTTTTATAGCTTTGTTGACCCCGTAGTTAGTGTTGTTACGCAGGAATTTGCAACTCGGTCGGTGGCGGTGTTTTTTTTTACTTGCCACCACGGTGCCGGTGCCGGTGGCGGTGGCGAACATCAGTGGGTGTCAAGGCTAGGGTGGTTAATGGGAAACAGGTGGATGTCGCTGCTTCGCATTCCGACTGTCCTTGAATGCGCTAATTGCTCAGTGCATGCAACAGTACTTGGGGTGCACTAAGTGAGACCGTCGAAGTGACCATCGCGACGGTCTCACTTAGTACACTACAGTGCCTAGACTGATCCTGCTGTGCCGGCAGTCGTGTTGTTTCTGAGTGGGGAAGCGGACGCGCGGGGGAGGGCGGGTCGTGTCGCCGACTGGACTGACTCACCGTGCGTTGACGCGGGATGACGCAACATTTAGATGACTATCGCTGCTCTGCAGAAGTGAGGGGCAGTTTTTAGGAAACAGCGTCCAGAAAGACGTCCGAGAACACTGTAAAACACCGCGATGGCGGTGATGGTTCGGTGGTAGCCAACCACCACGGTGGCGGTAAAAGTTCGGTGGTCGTAACGGCACTACCCGTAGTTATCGTTGGACAATTTTCAAACACTGGCCCATACTCTACAAATTGCAGTGCTGATAAAGTAGTTGTCTTAGTGTGGCATATACGCAGAGTTTTGACTTGTAAGCCAACTTTATTACAATTAAGCAACAATCGATCTGAACAGTGTGAACAGAATACCGACTGCATTGCTGGGAAATCTGTTTTCACTTTCACTTTCAACAAAACGCATTAATAGATATGACCTTGACCGACGACCTTGACTTTTAGTCCCAGGCAGACTAAGGTAATGACCTACCTGTTTGCCAAATATGAAGGTCAAAGTCAGTGCATTCAAAAGTTAGTGTGGAAAAAAATCGGAAGTGACCAACTGCTCTACCTCGCCCGCATACATTAGTAATAAGAATTATTGCCACAGTTCTACACCCTGCTGACCTAATGTGTGTCAGAAAAGTCACAACCCTCTTGAAAAGTTATACTCATTGTCACTGTTAGTCGTTTCTTTAGCAGTATGTAGAACTGTGGCAACAGCGTCAATATTGCTGGCATCGAGATTACTGCCAGTGTCAGTGTCATTAATGTCATTGTCACAAATGTTGTCAGTGGAGTCACAGTCAGAATTAGAGAAGGTTCAACCGCAGGTAACTGGTTAAACATCATGATGATGTCGTTGTCACAACTGTTCAAGCATTGGTGCATTGTTACTAGTGCACTTATTTTTGACAGCTGCTTTTATTGACAGAGTAAATAAAAACTCACTTGCATTATTGACGCAATGCAACCAGACAGCTAGGCGAGCGCTAGGTGAGCGGTGAATCAATCATGCTGGACCCCCTTAGGCAGTTGATCGTCGCAACATAGTCTTCTAGTCTTCAACGTAGTTAAATCCAAATACTTCTAGAGAACGGCCGATTCGGGTAAAACGTCCGATGTCCGATTTTCCTATATTTAGGCGAAAAAATTATGATGTCCGATTCCGATGTTTAGTTGTTTACCAGAATTAGGATGTAACGCTGACACGTGAACAGTCTAGGCACTGTTTTTAGTGAAACTGTTGCGACGGTCTCACTTAGTGCACCCTCTACCGTCGCGCCGACGCTGATCAGACATCAGTCACATCACGTCACAGACGATGCTGGGCATCAGCAGACTCATTTACTCATGTAGATGATTAGTCGCTGGTTACGTGTGTGAGGTGCTGCATGACAGCATTTGCCGTCGATATTACGTAACCGCTGAGCGGTACTGACGGCCCGAGTGAGTCGGAGTATGATATCGTGCACGAGCGCATGTCTCACCCGTGCATTGCTGGACGGCACAAACCGCATTCACAGCAACAATTACACGAACACACATAGGCCAACACAGCGCCCGCCGTTGGACAAACAATGCAGATCGGCGATAATTATCTCAATGACGGTCATAATTACGGTCATTTGTTGCCTGAAATACCCCGAGTAGACGGCCAGTCGGCGACAGAATGCTGTCCACTACACACAAATAACACGAGCTTCAATTCCGTGTCACAATGGTCGAGTCTAAAACCTGGCCGTCACCGTTTGCTTCCCGACGCTGCCGCCTGCCGGACGACCACCCACATTTCCGACCACCACAGTGGTCGGCGGCGTGGGTGGTCCCGTGCCGGTCGTCGATGTGGGTGGTCGTCCGCGCCAGCTGCGTATCTGACTTTTCATGTCGTTGCACGCTGGTTACTATTTGTTACAAAATTGATATCGGCGATTCGTTGACGCCGATTCGCCGATGTTCCAGTCTTCCAGCATGCTCCGATGTTGCCGATTTTCGATGTCCGATGTGTACATCGCATGTCTGTCTGTATGTCCGCATACATACATAAGGTGCCCCTGTAACGGACTCTGTCTCGTGAAGCGTCACCTTAATCTTTACATTGACATTACATCGGCCGAACTCTAAATACTTCAAGTGTTGTCAATTATCGAAAGCTGCTGAAAGCTACCAAAATCTATGAAGGCTGCTGAAAGCAAGTCGCTTAGTTCAATTCAAAGACAGTTAGGCCTACTCCGACCTATGGCAAAATAAGTGTCCCATCAGTGACGCAAACAGCTCACAAACCAGGGCAACAACAGAGAGCCAGAGCCCAGCCAGCACACAACCTTAACTCCCAAATGATGTGTAAATGACGATGAACATTGTAACTGGTGCAGCACAGCTACGGTATTTTTAACTCAGTGGTTTCAGTCTGACCGATTGGTTGATGCTACTGTTAGGAATGTAAATGATTACTTTGCTTGTGGGAGCGGTTGCGAAGTTATGTGATGAGTATGTCTGTGTGTGTGTGTGTCTATGTCTGTCTGTCTGTCCATGAGGATATCTCCGGAACCACACACGCAATCTTTACCAAATAGTAGATGAAGCCTGTGGCCGTGGCTCGGTCCTCCTCTGGTAGGGTGACGAAATCCCATGGGAAGGGTTAATTTTAGGGGTTTTCTTCCCCATTGACAATGCATTGTACATCATAGCATTTGGGACCCACCGCAGGTGAAGTCTGATATCTGCGATTGTTTTGTTTTAACTGTGATCAGTAATGTGTGAACATTAATTAAAAGAACCCGGTTTTGATATTGATATTGGCGATAATTACTCCGCCCCTAGTATGAGAGTGGAGTATATTGTGATGAGCTTGTCTGTCTGTATGTCCGCATACATATCTCTGGAACCATATATTTGCTATTTTGTAGTTATGATGGAGGAAAAGGGTCTACAGTGGGAAGGATTTGTGCAAACGATAGGTTTTGAACTGAAGTATGCTTTAAGTATGCTTGATAAAGACCGAGATGTTGGTAGAGCTGAAGGGGTAAGACAGAGAAAGACAAAAATAAGACAGCTGGATGATATCAGTAGCTTTTGGTCGATTTCTGTAGCTTTCAGTAATTATCAACACTGAATACTTCAATCATTTGGTATCACTAAGATGTTTTATGCTGTAGACTAACTTTGTTGATTCTGTCTGTCTGGACAGTTAATATCTTTGTTGAGGGGGAGACCATAGTTGTATACAATTTTCCAGCTGCAGTCTGACATTGGTTCTACATAATATAAGAAAGCTTTCTTTGTCCGAATATTAAAAGCGACAATGAATCAGGTCGAGAATGGAACTAGACCTTGGCTGCTGCTTTCCCACACTGTTCTGACCATTTCAAGTTGTCTTGAACATGAACTCCAAGATCTTTTTTCAGTACATGTACTGGTTAGTTGTTTGTTATCATTGCATTCATGCATATGTTAAATGTTACTGAAATGATTACCAATATGGATTGTTGTGCATTTTCAGTATTAAATCGCAATAACCATGTATTACTCCATGCCGTGAGAGAATCGAGATTGGACCGCAGAGTTATTAACTCGCTGTTTATCATGTGCATAGGAATTATTAGAGATAATTCTTTGGTAGGCAGACGCAGCCGGGCTGAGGCACAAACCCCGGACATTGAGCACATCACGCTCTACTGCACATAGTGCCCGAGTATTTTAACCACTGGGCCACATGGGCAGTACATGAAGTCCTAAATATGAAGTCTGTAATATTTTTTTACAATTTGAGTATTTAGAGTTCATTGATGTTAAGTATAATTTTTGTAGATATGGCACTTGTCATTACTGATTTGCCGTTGGAAGTTATAGTACATGTCTTGTCATTTCTACCCATCGCCGATTTGCTGCAAGCTGTGCTAGCCTGTCGTGCTTTCTATCATGCTGCAAACATCACGTATTCACGGCAGCATCACCAACAGCTTGGTTTGTGATTATCTTATGCTTATTTGTGAAGAAATCTTTTTCATGATTCTAACTTTTTAAAAATGTTTTCGTGACTATATATTGTGTACTGTTACATAAGGAAGGCTGAATGTAGTTGTGGTAAATGATATCGGAAATTGTATAGTAACAAATGCAGAAATAACTAGCAGGGCGTTCAGTAGAGTGCATACCTCCCCCACCGACCTTTTGACATTTATCCTGACCTTCCAAAATTTTAATATTCTCGTCCCCTGTGCCTGTACCGACGCAGGCAAAAACATAACCTTCCATCACCTTCGGTGGGGGAGGTAATGAATATGTTTTAAAGAATAGTAAGAAATATAAGTTTTTGCTAAGGAGCCAACTGTTGCATATGGAATTGTTTGCTTATGGAGTGATCTAAAAATACTCTGACCATAATTCTAGGAAATGTTTAAGTAGATAGCAGCAAAAGCGTTAGTTTTGTGTTTGTTCACATGTTTACATATGCTTAACTGCAATGATACTTGTCCAGATAAACTGATGACATATTGCTGAAGTTAGTTAAGTATACACTTTGCTCATGTAATGTCTGCTGTTTTAAATTGTAGAGGATTGCATTCCAGATTTTAAACAACAAGAAGAACACAGTGTAACTTTTTCAGGCGTCCAGAATTCATGTAAAATTTTCCTTGCTGTTACTCAGTACATATGCTGTCTGTTGTTGTGCCTTATTTCTGTGCTTTGTTTACATACTACAAGACTAACTGGAGTAATCAGTGAACAATAATTGACATTGATGTGGCTAATGAATGTAGATAGACAGGTGTACAAATTACAATCCATTTGTTCATATATGGCCATATTCCTGTTAACTGGCAAAATTCAACTACAGCTGGATAGTGTTTTTCATGCTGAGTGAAATAATTTTTTATTTCCAGCATGCTTAAGTTAGTGAGCAGTATGCAATAGTGAGTCCAAGATACTCCGATGCATTGGCATTGCCAGGAATTGTATGACATATGGAAGGCACATAACGGCGTAACACAGAGGTCAAATTGTGCAGAGCCTATTTCCTCCCTCTGTTGATATTATGAGTCTGAAACTGGGACTGTCACAAAGACTCTTGCTAGGTGGCTGGGCTGAATGCTTTTGACACATGGTTAATCCATATTGTTGTCCTCCGGATCCTGTGTACCAGACATTTTACTAATGCCACTGGCAGGGAGACTACCAGTTGCCCACCAGTTTCTTCTCTCATTCAAGAGAGACGACTCTGCTTCTTCAGGCTCACGGCAGGCGTGGATTCCAAACAGGGTCACCTCCGAGTCATTCGTTCGTTGATTCACCACCAACTCACTGAAGTAGACTTCGGGGGCGCCTGTGTACCACCTGGCTGAGGGGCATCGATGCTGATGTAAGTAAGTAAGAATATATACCCAGCGCCTAAAAAACAAACAGTCACTAGGCGCTGGTGCCTCGAGCTTAGCAAAACGTTTTCAATTTCCGGTAGAAATTGTCCACTGTTTAAGCAGGCTGACGGATTGTGTGCTGGCAGACTATTCCAAAGTCATGGTCCGGCTGCAGCGAAGGCACGATCACCAAAACGTGAGCTTATGCTGATGACTGAACACTTGAAACTGTCAGATGGTGTACAGTTGTTCAACATGGGATCCATTCAGTTAGGACTAGGAGGAAGGCCAACAATCGCATGATGAGGCAACATGTCATTGACACAGCAACATTTCATTATGGGGCACACCACTACAGAAAAGATTCAAACTTTACTTTGGATGTAGGATATTTAAATCCAGAATCTGACAGAAAGTCAGTTGCCATATATATATAGTGGATGACTGGACTGTAATTAGACTTGTGTGATGTGATTATTGTACTACAAGTATGTGAGATGTCAGTGTGTTTACACGTTGCTGAATTATTATCCACACATGCCAATAGGCACAGTGTGGATATATCGGTTACTGTTTGTTTGTGTGTGTATTTGCACGGTTACGGATTTCTCTGTCGAGGATAAAGCTAGCGGCGTCAAATTTTTGTCGGCGGTTCATCGGCGTCCAAGGCAGGGAATCTCCCATTTTTTGAACTTTGCTCCCTCAGTAGCCTAAAATCAGACGATTGGTGAGCGCGCAGGCCACGCCCACCCACATGTAAACATTACTGTATAGATGCACTGACGTAAACGTCACGCTATAGATGCGCCGTTCATGAAATCTCGCGGTGTGTGGACAAAGGTTGGCATGTGTGGATATATGTCAGTCCCACTGATGTAAGTGCTTGTATTTACTGTTTGATAATGTATGTGAATAATTATTACATGCAGCTGTATAGAACTATTTTTAGATATCTTACTGTGTCTTTGTCGACATTTAGTAATGAAAGATTTCAAGTACATGCTTGGTACATGGAGGGTTGTCAGCACATGCTATGGAGGTTTAGTTTATGTCCAGGTACTTTCCAGTGTTGTTGTATGTAATTATTTTCATGAGCAAATCAGTTAAATTTATGTAGAGTTTACGGCCAAAATGTCACTTATTCTGCCTCTGGACTGAGACTTGGACTGGATCGTCTATGCTGTTGTTTTTTTGAGTTTGTTTATAGGCAACACTTGATAGTGCAGTGAATAAAATGCGGCCCATTGCTACAGATGTCGCATGTAGCATGGTCTGTCTGCGTGTGTGTTTGTGTGTTGGTCACTCAGATGTGCTGTGCAAAAACTGCTGAACTTATTGATATGCTGTTTTTGGGATGGTGGTGACTCTTGTGGGCCCAAGGAACCATGCAGTAGATGGTGGTCGAGATCCTCCCACGGGAAGGGGCAATTTTGGGGTTTGTCTGGCCCACTGAAAAGCATTGTAAGTCTGCTTCATTGTATGCAGCAAAAGGGATCATACCATCGTCAGTAACGGCATGCAATAGAAAGGGATCATTGAATCTTCAATGACGGCACAACGTTCGATCCGGCCTTTCGTCAAATTCTTTACCACTTGTTGTTATTCATCATGTATGGATATACATCAGTTCCCGTAGATGGGCGTACTTGTTGTATTCCAGCTTTCTGGCAAGACATAATTCCTTTTCAAACTTTTGTCCAGTTTTTGTTACCACTACTCTGGTTTTTGTTTTTAGTATTCCCTTATTTTTCTTTTTTGGGCGCCATGAACTAGATTAAGCTGGCCCTCCTGTCAGCTTAGGAGTGCATTTAAATATACCGTATCATATTGTGTTGTACATTGATGCATCATTACATGGTGGAATATCACTGATTGAAACGTGTTAGCTTTGGATGTGTATGAATACTGACTGAGCAGCGAGTGCAGGCATTTAGCATCTAACGCGGCAGTAACTAAACGCTGTTCTTCCCTTACATTTATTGTTGTGTGTGTATGCAACAGTTCGATGGTTTCAAGCTAGTTGGCACACGCTACAGCCCACCTCCAAGCCCTCACGTCACTAGAGCATTGCGATCATCCAGGGTTTTTACTCTCCAAGTCGATCGACATGCTGATATCTATTGCGTGTGCTATCGTGGTTACGATGGACCTCATTTGGCAAAGCTTGAGAAGGTTGACTACAGTTTTTATTATTTCTTCTGCAATACATTTTTGTTAGTTTGAACTCCGATATTAAGTGCCTGTTAACCTGCAGTTTGTATCTCTTCCCAACGATGTGGATGCTAAATTGTATCTCATAATACATGTGTCATGTAAACAGACCTTTTTCACAAAATGAAATGCACTTTATTTATTATTATTATTATACCCCTGCCATAGAAGTGGGAGCATTATCCAAAGCTGCTGAATGCCCATCTGTCCATCTGTCTCTTGTTCCTAGCTCAAAACTGTGCATTTTAGAGCTGTAGGATACCCTGTGTTGGAAGTTGAACCCGCCGATCAGAAGTGGTCGACTCAAAACATCCTTGAGGTGAAAAACTAACACCATCAGTATCTTGAAAACTGAGCAAGACAGTCCCGTGCTTGCTACTAAACATGAATAGGAATTGAGACTGATAACCTAACTGAAACTGAAACTGAAAAAATATATGTACAACTTCAATCACACTGCGATGCAGTCTTTTGCCAAATTACTTTAGACACTTGTTAGGTCAATTCTTCGACGGAGTCGACCTAATAAAGCCTCTAATAAAGCCGGTCTCAAATGTCCGTCCACAAAAAGTTTCTTTGATTTCAATCAAATTTGGCATGTGGGTAGAGATCGATGAGTGATGCACGGCGGTATGCATTATGACCAGAACCAAGGTCAAGGTCACGAGCCCATCAAAGTTGGAAATCCATCCATTATCAAAAGCTGTCTCTGCCATGTACAATGGGAGCTAGCAACTGACCTCGGATTCTTAAACTAGGGCACAATATCTAAATTCGATCAGGCCGGATTTTTGATATTCAGCCTAGTTTTTGTGTCACGTGACTTTGTAGTTGGCACAAACGTCAGTTAGGAAGAGTCGACCATCAGTCTCCGTATGGGGCTAATTGTTATTATTATCCACTCATGCTGATAGGCGAGGTGTGGATAGATCGGTTACTGTTTGTTTGTGTGTATTTTGTTTGTTTGTTTGTACGGTTATGGATTTCTCCTCCGATGATAAAGCTAGCAGCGTCAAATTCTGCACGGCGGTTCGTCGGCGTCCAAGGCAGGGAATCTCACATTTTAGAGAACTTTGCTCCCCCAGAAGCCCAAAATCAGCCGGCAAATCAGCCAGCACGTGCACTGAACTATAAACAGAACTGGAAGGAGCCTAGCCTAGCCTGAAGGCCTAGGCTGACTGAAGTCAGAGTGATGTTCTATTTATAGTTTAGTGAGCGCGTGGGCCATGCACACGGCATGTGGATGTAGGTCGGCATGTGTGGATATATGTCAGTCCCATTTACTGTTACCAGTAGATTATTTATGTTTTATATCTTATGTCTTACTTTGCAGTTCTTACACTACATTTATGCCTGTAAAGGAATTTAACTCAATTCTGAGTTTTTTTCCATTTGAGAGCCTGGTATTGTTGCTTTTGTACTGATGAGCACTTTAGGCAATGCCCGTGTTCATAGTCAGTTTGCAGAAGAGATGGGGTTTTGTTATCTGTTTTAACCCAGAGCAATTCTGCAGATGCAGAATAGCTAAACAAAAGCCAGCAGTAGCAGTAGTGGATAAGATGTTACTATTATATGCCGTTGTTACAGTGTGCATTGTGCTGTATTTACCACTAGGATGCACCATGTGTATTGCTGTGTTATTAGTCGAACAGTTCCGCCACTTGGGGCATATCTTGAGTAACAGTCTCAATGACGATGATGATATAAAACGTGAAATTCAGAGCCTTTATATTTGTACGAACATGGTCATCAGTAGGTTTCATCGCTGCTCTACTCGTGTTAAAAGGATTTTATTCAAGAGCTACTGCCTGTGTTTTTATGACATGGCTTTGTGGAAACACTATTCTGTTACTGTTCTGAGTAAGTTTAAATCGTGTTAACATAAATGCATTATATTGTTTGGTTTTTCTAGATCTGATAGCATGTCTGGTATTCTAATACAGCTTTTTCCGTCATCATTTGACACAGTTATGCACAACAGTCGTATTTCAGTTGAGAGTCATACTCGTTGTTCCTTATCAGGAAATACTGTAACCATGCATCTCTGTAGTTTTCCTTAAGTTTTGAGCTCTTGTGTTGCGTGTGTATACGTATGTTTTTATGCCCGTAGCTACAGTACGTATTATTCACAGATACTGAATTTTGTGTGTGCATGTGTGTGTGTGTTATTTTTCTCTTACTTCTTTATTATTGTTTCTATGGACATTTTGTCTGAAATGAACTTTATGATGATTAGTATATTTACTTGAAATAAACCAAAGAACAGCCGAACATTGCATGTTGTTTGCTGCGTGTCTAGTCGGAGTCTGACAGCTTAGAGTTGTCATGTGACTGTCCAGAAGTCCATGCACATAAAGATGGTACAAAAGTGGTGTGTATTCTGCCTTTTGTCAACGCAACACAGTAGTTCTGTATAAATTTGCCGTGGCACACACAGGTGTACATTACAGGTGACTGGATTTGTATTGTACTAGAACATGAGTTGTGTTCAGACAAAGGATTTAGTGTCACTGTGCATCTGCTGTTGTAACATAGATTGAAATTTAAAAATTGTATATATATCTGAACCTGCTAATCTCGCATCTACCCTTAGTCTGAAAATAGGTGAGTATAACATTTATGAAGTGCCATAATCGTTTAAACCCGAAACTATTCCTGTTCAACCTTACAGTTGCACTTACATGAATCACGGCTTGTATGGTAGTACAAGCTGTTATAAAAGCCAATAGCTAAAGTAACAGGAATGGCCAAGTTCAACCCCCTGTGGTTCCAAAACCCCCGAATGGACTACGATAAAGCTTGGAATATACAACTACGTCACGAGTGTGACCACACGTGCAAATCCATGTGGCGCTGCAAGAACGTGAATGCTTTCATCAAATTCAAACACGTGACTTGTCAGGTTTAAGTTTCTCAGGCTGCATTGCAGCGACCGCTAGCGACAGCAGCATGTTGCTACAGATGGAGTAGCATGGTAGTTCTTTGTGTCTGTGTCTGTCTGTCCGTTGGTCACGTTTGTCAGCCCTGTAAAAACAGCTGAACCGATTGAGATGCTGTTTTGGGGGCTGACTCGGGTAGGCCCAAGGAACCATGTGTTAAATGGTGGGTCTAGAAGGGGCAATTTTGGAGGTTGTCTGGCCCATTGAAAAGCATGGGGAGTCACTGTTTACCGCACCCAGCCCACATCTGTGAACCGATTATAACAATCTATAGTCATATTATGTGTTTCAATGCAAGGAAATGTATTCTGGGGGTCGATTTGATACTGCTTCCCATTTTGGTGGTGAAATCCTGCAAAATCCCGATTTTGATGGGATGAAATGGCATTTTCAAGCCCAGCATGCGAAATATTAAAACTTGCGTATTATCGACAATACTGCACCAAATCCAACCAAATTTTGCACAGTGAGAAAGAACATCAAATGTTGTTTGTGGAGCATCCACACAGGCGTATAACAAATCCAAGACTGTGGATGGTCGCCATTTTGAAAAAATGAGAAATTGTCATATCTCAGCAAAGGTTTGTCCATTCAGCATGAAATTTGGCTTGGTGACGCGCATTAACCCTCCGAGCTGTATTGGCAGATAAATTTTTGAATTTAAAAAAAATGCCATATATTGGCCATGTTTTGACCGATCAGCATGAAAGTTTGCAAAGTGATGCACACTTACCACTTACCCTCTGAACCATATCAGCAGTTAGGCATGACAATGTCTCCCATGAAAAGTCCACCCCGTCAATGCGGCCTTTTATGATAATTCTTTGATTATTTGGTTACTTTATTCTTGACATCACGCCCAGCCTGCACTGGTGGACCATTTGTGATGATAAGTACGTTACATGTGATGTTTCTGTGCAAGGAGCTACTTTTGCGAGGTTGCATTGTTATTGCTGTCGGTCCATGTAGGGGTCGAATCTCCAAAAAACAATTTGGAGGCATGAATAGGCATTTTCAAACCTAAGTTTTTTTTAGAAAAATTACAAATTACATATTATCGCAACTACTGCAACAATTCAATCCAAATTTTGCACAGTGATACTGGTCCAAACATGCATACAACAAATCCAAGATGGAAGATGGCCGCCATTTCGAGAAGTCAATAAATCTTCCTGTCTCAGCCATGGTTCGACCCATTTCCACAAAATTTGGTATGCTGAAGCATATTGACCCTCTGAACCATACTGAAAGATAAAATTTCCAAATTTTAAAAGTTGCAAAATGGCGGGCGGCCGCCGTATTGAAAACCATTAAATCGCATTATCTCAGCAAATAGCTGACATTGACCAAGGGTTTAACAGCACATGATAGGTCATTTTGGAAACTAGTCTTTGCAGGCAACCAGTTGCACTGATTTTTACCAAAAAAAATAATGGAAAGTAGTCACATATTCTTAAAATCTGGATGATAATGTTTAAGAAAGTACGACTGACCTTGTTGAGTACCGAAACAACATACCTAGTCTACCTAGAATCGTATTACTTAACAAGTTGCCTGTTGTTTCGATTAAGCAGTAAAATAGGAGTATGGTCACACGTTGACATATTGACTGAAGTTTGACGATTAAATAGTATGATTTGTAAGCAGCGAATTATTCAGTTTTGGCAGCAGAAATCTACTTTTTTCCAGGAATACAGCATTTGGTTGTACGAAGAGCTCGGCATGGAGAAGAACAGCAGAGAATTGCATATTGTGACACCTTTGCACCTGCGCAAGTTCGAAGTTCTGTCACGACAAGAAAGGTGTAAATCTAGTGCAGATTGTATTGTAAATATGTGACTTTCTGATCATTTCAGTGCCTTATTTGCTGTTATATTGTTATGGCCCAATCTGTTTCGCGATTTTGTGGCCATGATGCGATTTGTGAAGTGGATATCTTTCCACGAGTTCAACAGCTTTCTGTGAAATTTTATTAAATTATCCTGTGAATTTAAACATCCTTGTGACATTTTTCCAATATCTGCGTATTTTTAGCCTATTTCCAGATACATTTTACTCAAATAGAAGTCTAATAACCTTGCGTTACAATATTTGTCAATACCTTTTAGCAGTGCAGCAGCTGAATGAAGCGTCAGCTGCAGCCAGTACGTAGCCACCAGTAACTCTCAGTTACTTTCATCATTATCATCGTGTGGCTTCTCCAGTGGCAGATGTTGTCATTCCTACGAGATACGAGAGTGCAAGACATACTCATAGGAATCACTTAAGCTAGGATGTCCCCTGCAGTTCACTGGGCGAACAAAGGGTATATTGGGTAGCTAGACACCAGAAAACAACAGTGTGTTGTTGCTAGTGTTAAACTAAATTGACGGTAGTAAACGAGCCACTGTTTTCTGCAGATAGTCACCTATCTTTTGGTTAAAAGGGTTTGTTTTAGATATTGACTCATTGTAACGAAACAGTCTGCACCTTTCACTGGTGCTGCCAGTTAATGGTTAAATGACTGTTTGTCAATTGGTTCACTTGTCCATGTGAAGCCAAATTGTTCTTTTGCCGAAGACTTCTCCACATAATATATTGAGTCTCTGTTGCAATATGCAGCTAACAAAGAGAAGAACAAAACAAAATGGAAGGTATTCATCCAGCTTCGTTGTCAGAGCTTTCTGGGTGAAGACGGACGGAATTAAAGAAGATTGCTGGTCACATTTGTGACTGTGATCTCACTCAGTTAATCCATACTGTGAATAGATATGGAAGTGGTTTTATTCTGAAAGCCAAATAATTATCCAAGGAAACGTCTGTGAATTCGACATCTGTCCTCATGAAATACATTGGGCCCTACATAGCGTAGAATATTAGAACTGACGTGTATGCAGAATTATTAAAATTCTGACCTACGCTTTCATGAATTTTCTTCAGTTCATTCTGGAAATCTGGACAGATTAATCTGTTGCAACCGATGGGCTTCTGTGCATTTCTACCACGCGACACTGTGCTAGCGCAGTATATGCTGTCATCATGTGTCTGTCAGTCCGTCTGTCACAAGTCGGAGTTATACAAAGGTTGCTAAACCTAGGATCACCAAAATAATGCCATACGATGATAACCCAGAGACTCTTGTTTTCTGATGATAAAAATCTTGGCGAAATTCCGACGGGATCACCCCAACGGGGTGCTAAATAGAGTTGTTGCTAAATAGAGTTGGGGCAGGTTAAAATTGGCGATTCTCGACCAATATCTCGCTGTATCTCAGAAACGGTGCAAGATAGGGACATAGTTACTAGGAAAGGCTAATAGGAAGTCATATGCGCTCTGTCAAATGGCAGTATTTTCACTAAACTTATTATTATTATTATTATTATTATACGAATTTGTTAACGCTCCAAAGTCGTTAAAAGAAAAAAAACGAATAGGGTGACCCTTAACTACCCCAAACCAACCCCATTTTCCCAGTTTTGCATCCCTTTTCATATTTTCGTAGTGGGCAGAGATAGACACTTCAAATTTGGTAGGCAGGTTGATAGTGGCAAGTCCTAGCCCAAGGATGACAAAACATCCCTGAAAGGGGCATGGTCAGGTCACGTGAACCGTTTAAATATTGGTGGGCACCAACCATATATCTGGAACGACTGAAACTAGAGGGATCAAATTTTGCGCAGAGGTAGGCTATATCAAGTTCCAGCATACGGGGACATATCACCCCCAATCATGTCTTTGGAAATGGTGAAGCTAGGAAATAAGTGATAATATCTCGTTAACGGTGCAAGATAGAGACATAGTTGCAATGGATCACTGATAGGGAATCGTTTGTGGCCTATCGAATGGCACCATTGCCAATACCCTTGAATAACCTTGAAGGTCACTTCTGCTGTTTGAAACTTTTCTATTCTTATACCTCGTGAAACACAGCATGAATTGACTAACATGGCACGTCGTACGGTCCCTGTGCAGTAGCAGAGTTTATTGTTGTTTGGTACTTTATTTCTGCTGTTCTTTTCTGATACTGAATATGTCATTTCTTACAGTTAGGTGTAAGTAGCTGTTTGCCATAATCATGTTGGCATTTTGTTTTATAGCAAGCTGTCATGTGAGCGTCTGATATTACCTGGTTACAAAGAGGGAGTTGTCATACAGCCGGGTCTCTTCAAAGGTACATATGGAGATCATGGTCTTGAGCTCGTGTCACTGACATATGAAGATGATGACACCAAAGCAGTCATCACAAAGATAACGGTGTGTATTGCTGTAAAAGCATTGCATACCGTGACAGACATGATGCTGTTTTAGCCACCTTTTTAGGTCGACCCTACTCTTCGACAGAGTTGACCTAATAAAGCCGGTCTTAAATATCCGTCTGTATGTACGTGCGTACCTCTGTCTGTTCACAAAAAGTTTCTTTGATTTCAATGAACTGCACGCGGATAATTTTTGCATGCGACTGTAATTCGTGTACTTCAATTCCAAGAATATCTGCACACCAATCAGCGTTTGGAATTTAAAGATCAAAATGCGCCATTAAGCTATTTTTACTGGTCACCTCAAGCCAGTTGACAACAATAACACAGACATTTGGAGTAATCCACTTTAATGACTAATTTGCCATGTGGATAAGGCTTTGGAACGCCAAATATGTCAGAGGTTCAAAGCGAGGTTCATCTCTTATTTTTAAGTGTCCTACTTATACAATTAGGTTAGGGTTTGTTACTTAGGTTAGGGTTATTTGTTATGTTTTGTCCAGTTTGCCCAGTGGCGGCATCTGTCGGACATCAGACAACGCTAAGGTTGATTGATGCTTGTTGGGTTGGCTTCGTGGTAGCGCGTTGATCTTGATCAACAAAGTTATTCTACGTCGGGCCTGGTTATTACTGGGGCGGGTAATTGTCTTTGGGCAGGCAAACCATCTCGGTATGTAATCAGACACTTGGGTTAACTCGGCATATCCATCGCTTCGTGGGTAGACACAAGTACCAATGAAAGCTGGGGCGTGAATGGGCACAGCGTCATATTGAATATGTCAATATTTAACAATTTAAATGCTAGTGTGAGTGCTAGTGTAAGTGTATGCATGTGGAACGTTGCCACGTTGGCGTTCGGGTGACGCTGTCCTCACGTTCACACAAGAGCAAAATAAAACTAGCCCTCTTAGGTGGCACGGTGGCGAACAGGGTAGAGTGCTGGACTTGCGATCAACAGGTCGTGGGTTCAATTCAAATCCTACTCGGGTCAATAGCTGCGTAACAACCTTGGGCAAGTTGTTCACACCTATGTGCCTCTGTCACCAAGCAGTATTACTTGGTAGCGGCCGAGGGGCGGTGATACTCTGCGACTGGGAAGGTAACCGCAGGCCTGGCGGAAAGTAATGGCAGCCTACCGCCGGGTGGATCACTCATAGTCACCTGCGGGCTGACTGCCTGTACACTGGGATCTGCTCCAGGCCCAACGCTCGATAACGAGTATGGGAACTTGGGAAGCCTTTACCTTTTACCTCTTTGCCCCGTCTCAGCAGTCATCAGTTTGTGTGAAGAAAGATCAATGAATGAATGCCCTGACTTGAGCCGGGCCGGGACGTTTTAGGCGAGATCATAGCAACTTGCCGTGCAGAAGTAAAGTTTCTCATTGTACTTCTGTGTAACAGAATCATTCATTTGCTGACGTTTGAGTGTCAAAATTCATTTGGTAAATAATTATGTCCGTAACAAATTTTTTAACGTTTGGGCCAGACAAGGCCGATATATGTTTAGCCTTTGTTACGGCTTTGCAGGGTGACCCAAATGTTCCAGCTGGTAAGATTACTGTGAAAGTGGATCTGACCAGTGCGTTACATCTCACGGAAGATGAACAGGATATTCCAAATGTGTGGACACCAAACTCCAGTTCTTCACGTCAGCAGCCTAGCAACACCGCGTCGACAGCAGTTCAGCCTTTCAGACTTCCAGTTGGTTACGTTGAACGGGCAGTCGGTGTTGTTCCGTCAGTCTGTCTGGCAAGGTGAGTCGTATAGTTATTTGCACCGGCCAATAGTGACAGTGGCGTCACTAGGGTTGATGTCACCCAGTGTGGTCACTCGTGGTGTCACCCCAGTGTAGCAGACCTCTTCCAATATGAAATCTTTTATGTTCTTGTTGTGCCCTTTTTTAACGGAAAATCTCATGGCATTTAATACTATATTAGCACAATGTAGCCTAAATTCACGTACGTATATTTATGTTTCATAAGTCATAACTAAATGAGTTAAAGTGAAAGTATACGTTTTACTTGAACTGTATAGAATTTATTATAAAATCATTTAAAACTGGGCAACTGAGAAGGCATATTTTGACATGAAGCTTAGACATCTTTCAATGAATAAAGTGTCAAAAGTCCTTAGAATGTCTTCCTTGTCTTGAAAGCTGTGAACTTAGAGAATCATCACTGAAATGTGATGTCAGTATAGTGACATAAGCAACTAGATGGCTGTGTTGTGTGGAATGCCCGCAATACAGTATTCGGCTCGAAGAAATCAGCTATCTGTGAAAAAGCTGTTTACTTTCTGCATTCAACAATGCCTAGTGTCACGTGCCTACGACTGAGTGATGTCAGCGTTATCTGCCGTGTTACTTATTTAGTTTCCAATTCAGGCCTGCCTTTCTTCCAAGTCGGTCAGCCAGGCGGCACAGCGGCATACTTGGTTTAGCCAATATCAGACATCGGACATTGCCTACAATTTGGGTAGGTTTCTTGTACGGAGTGTACAGCACAGGGGAATGATTTTGAATTGATGCTAATGGTAAAAATGGAAACTAGACTTGCCAACGTTCTCAACCGTTTCTGGACCAACGTTCACGTTAAAAAAAAACAAATTTGGCCATATTTTCAAATTTGGGGGCATGTAGGGGAGTTCCTGTAGATTGACAAGTTTCTTTCCGATTGTTAATATCATGTTCCGTTGCAGAGATATGTTTGGTCAGAGTTCAAAGTCGATCCCAAAAATCGTTTATTTGCCCCCAGCCTATGGGGGGTAAATGACCGGGGGAGTTCGGACCAAATTTTTCAAATAACAGTCATAAGTGAGTATGTTTCCAAGTTTGGCTGAGATCCGTTCAGTGACCTCAAGAGATTACGCGTCAAAAAAAAAGAAGAAAAAACCACAGCAGTAAAATATAAGCCCTTCAGCATCGCAATTCCGTGTGGGCTGAATATTATTGTGGCTATAGTGTCTGTTATAATTAACATGCATTTGCTTGTAGGTACCACAGTCAAGGACAGATAGCTGCTACTGGTTACATGAACCCAATGTTTGTTGAAGGCCACTGGGTTGTCTTTGACGCAGACACTTTTGGACATGTCTGGATATTTCTAACATCATTTTCACTGTACTCGCGTGTAACTGAATCATTTCGTGATGCTGGTACTTGAGCGTCAGAATTGTTTTTTAATCAAGACTATGATGAGTGATTGATGAATATAAATGCACCTCTGATTCGCAGCCAATTATTGCTGTTTGCCACTCCTGTTTCAGATTTGCCATTAATATGGTAGTCTAGCTGGTTCTGTTTGCAACAGTTTTCAAGAATGCAGCGTCACATGCAGCAGTGCATAATGTACTTTTTTGTAATTGTTGTTTTGTAAATTGTTGTATTATTGTTTGTTTTACAATGTCAGCTCATCGTTTATGTTACGCTTACGGTTCCCAACGAGTCACTGGTGGCCTCAGGAAAGGCACATACACACCATTTTAACAGTCATTTTCCAAATAAACCAACTATTGATTCTCTTCCTCCGCGTGTTCCAGAACATAACCTTTGGGATAGCTGGCACAGTATTTACAGGTCAAATGTCCTTACTGTCACCCAACCTGGAGCACACGGAAACCAACGCAATTACCCCAACCAAGTACTGTCATCCGCTGGCTTAATTCATTCTTGATACACTGACTCATGAGAGAAAGAGCGTCGCATCAGTCCACCCAAAATCGCTCATTGAATGAATGAATGAAAATGCGAGGATTTTAAG
>Ga0209780_1000481_pt1 | contig 21307 bp, 17 predicted proteins | sample WorMetexBAHAMAS2_FD_187384 | JGI IMG/M metagenome (GOLD analysis project Ga0209780, IMG submission 187384) | Marine gutless worms symbiont microbial communities from Max Planck institute for Marine Microbiology, Germany - Inanidrilus exumae... | ecosystem: Host-associated > Annelida > Digestive...
CAGCTGCCGCGCACACATGTTGGTACTGCAGCTACCATTAATGACCATAAAACAGCTCATAAACATAGCAGTTTAGCGCCATTTCAGACATATGACAACACCAAAAAGCGTTCAGCTTCAGGGGGGCAAAGCCCCCCTGACCAGGGGCTCTGCCCCTGGACCCGCTGGGGGCACAGCCCCCAGACCCCCATTATAGGCTCGCGCTCCGCGCTCGCCATATGGCCCCCTCCAATCTCTACTCCTGGATCCGCCCCTGCATAATGCCTGGCGGGCTCACGCTGAGCTTTGCCGTGCATCTAGTTAAAGATTAGTTTTGTCACAGCGGCTTCTGCGTCGTTAGAGATGTATAGCATTTTTCTCTTATCTTCAGCGTCGTCATTTGCATAACGCGCATGGTGAATGGTCATTGGTCACTGGTCAAGCGATGACGCATCTGGTGACGTCGGCGAGTACGTCGCACGTGACTTATGCCACCAATCCCATTTTGCGCTCTTCAATGCATTTGTATCAACTAAGCCGTTTACGCCTCACACAAGTGACCCCAGCGAATGATCACCAGTGTGTTTTCAGTTTTCTGTCATCTTTCAGTTTCAGCCTGCATCAGTGTTCGAGAAAACGTATTTTTAGTATTTTTCACATTTCAAAAAACGTGACTTTTTACGTTGTTTTGGAAACGGTATATCAAAAGGTCGTAAAAAGTCGTTAGCAGAAGTTTAGTCTCACTCCTTCAAAATGAGTTCACATACATGTACTTCGCTAAGTGGTTTTTGAAACTACACACGTACGTTTTTAACGTTTTTAACTTTTTTCAAAATCCAAAAAAGTCGACTTTTTACGTTTTTTGTTGCTGCACACGTTTCATCGAACACCGGAGGCCTGCACTGCGTACAATACACAGGCCAATCGCGTTTTAGCTGATGTTTTAGCTCTGTTGATATCGCGACGTTTAATGAAACACGATACGATTAAACTGCCAGTCACATAAGTCAGTAGTTCAGATCGATTGTGCATTACATTATTTTGTTAATGAAATAAAACATAGAGTTAAACAGTAAAAGCAGTTTCTCTCAGAGTTTCTTTCGAGATATCGAGAAAAAAGCAGTGTGTGTATCAATAAGGCTTCATGATAAACCGTTTCGGATGTTTCCACGCAGACATTATATCGTTCCAGCTTTATGTTGCTGCTACTGTTATACGTACAAACACCAAGTTTATCTATTTTTACAAATAAAAATAATTTTCATTATATTTCTCCCATTTCCACAAAAGCCTCCGGTGCACGGATTTGCACCAGATATATGGCAAAGATGTATATATAGGTGTCGGTATTGCTGACCTAACGATATATTTACCATCACTCACCATAATTATAGTAAGGAAATAAAGTTAATAAACAAAAAGAGAAATAACTTAAACTAAGCAGAAAAAGCTCATAGCGTGTCTGTAAATTAATCACAATTAGGACCAATGATAAGTGACAAAATTTTGGCGATAGCCTCGGTTAAGGGATGTCGATTCTGTAGTGGGTCAAAGTTATCCATTTCCCACTAACAAATCCCGTCGCCGTTAACACACGGCTGGCGCTACTGTGCAGTCCGACATGTTTAACTAATAGGCCTACACCAAGTCTGTTTCCGAGACAAGCAAATCTTTTAAAAAGCTGCGAATATTTAACTGACTTGTCTGTCTTTATGAACTCTATGTCGTGACATATAAAAGTATTTCAAATAATGCATTACGGTGAATTAACAGATCGATACGTGTTAATGCGAATGCGCAATAATCCACAGTGTAGGCTGATTTTTCGTTTGCGTAACTCATAGGTATGGTTTAAGTTTGTCATCCTTTTCGTTTACTTTCTTTAAATTTTGAACTTTTTAGAGTCCTAGCACGTAGCGTATGTAACTCGCTGTTGAATGTCTTGCTATACGTGTCGCTGTGAGCGCTTGCCGATAGACAAGCCTTGTCTAGCCTGTTCGTCCGTTGAATTCGACCTGATACTTATACTTTTCTTATAAACGATTATGAAATTAATAAAAATGACGACGACGACGGCAACGATGATGATGATAATGACGACGAACTTGAACTCTGACATCATCAACTGTTTTCCCACCTGGAGACATTTCACTCATTCGTTTTGCTCTAGCGGTTTTCCGTTATCGTTATCGTTAAGTAAGAGTCACTACAGCGCGTCTCGCAACTGACGCACGCTACGCAGCTGTGTCCACAGAGCCGTTAAAGACCGCACAGAACGTCGCTCGAAGCGGTTCGTGCCAAGCACAATGCAGCTGGAACGGAGGCGGAATAATTGGACCTCGTGTCAGCCAGTCCACAACCGACATTATCCACCAGCTGCAGAAGACGACCATGTACCCCAGACCGTGGCGGAACCATGCAAATCTGACCCAACCTCGACACAAGTGTTTTTCAACATCTTTATTCACCAACTAGACGTGGCATCATAAACTATAGGCTAGATAGAAGATGTACTTCGACGCCCAAACGTCGATGTGCATGCCTTCGCCACGACCTTGACCTTTGACCTTTAACCTTCAGAATGTAATCAGGTCATCAGTAGGGGCTGTTAAATATTCCCTCTCAGTTTTATCACAGAATTGTCCAAACCGTTCGTAAGATAGCATGCCATAATAATACAGTGACCACTCTAGGTCCACTACATACACGTTGCACTTGTTTTAAAACTTATATAGTCTACGCTGTCCTAAAATTAACGTGATTTTTACCTGTAATTCACCACTTAGTAGCAAAACATTACTTTCATGGAACTATCACCAAATGTTCATGAGAATGTTTATTTCACCATAATAAGAAGCTGATAGCAAATGATGTCACTGAACTACAACGCAACAGCTGTGAGCGCAATATTACAGCAGTTTATCACAGATATCAAAATACTGCTGTAGAATGTTAAATTTATAAACTTATTTTGAAATGTGCCCTTTTTTCTCTGACTTTTCATTAAAATAAAATAAAGGCTTTCCATACTCGTTACCGAGCGTTGGTCCCGGAGCTGATCCCGGTGTACAGGCAGTCAGCCCGCAGGCGACTATAAGTCATCAACCTGGCGATAGGCTGCCATTACTTTCCGCCAGGCCTGCTGTTACCTTCCCAGCCGCAGAGCATCACCGTCCCTTGGCCGGCACCAAAGTTATAAGCTTACTGCTTAGTGACAGAGGCACATAGGTGTGAACAACTTGCCCAAGGTTGTTACACAGCGTTGCCCAGTCTCCGCAGCCGTTGCCTTGACGACCGGCATCTAGTAACGCCACTGCTAACAACACAGCCAACTAGTGAATTGCACGAACGAAGATCTCTCTCTCTCTCTCTCTCGCTCTCTCTGTTCTCTGCCGTCTTGTATAATCCGCCAGTTTTGTACCTCCATCTAGCCTATATGGACCCATAAAATGGTGCATCGCATAGCGCGATTGATGCAGATCGGTTGGCATTGTTAAGCGCCTTGAATCAGACGCCTTGCGTTGAAAGCTTTACTGGAAATCGTGAATCGGATGCCTTCTATCACAGGACTGCAAACTAATCGGTTTGAATGGTGTTACACAGATGCTGTGCTGCTCCGTGAACTATAAAACACATACAATAGAAATTAATAATCTAACTGAAGCCACGCGAACATTCGTCAATACGCGTTTGAAACACTACAAGGAATCTGAGCTTTAAGCTTACTTTACGAACGTACCTTTTATTCACGCTTATCATTACTAATGTTTTAAACCGCTGTCTGTAAATACCAATAAACAGAGACATACATTATTATAGCGACATAAAATATTCAAAAGCAGAAAAAGAACCGCGACAACTTGTATTTTGGTGTATGTTATTTTAGTGGCGACGTGATTTCTGATGAAAATGACGTCCGTCACCCACATAAATGCTTCAGCAAAGATTATAAACGTTAAGAATGTTGTTAGCTTCAGGCTGCCACGACATTTCTAGGTTTTTCAGGCTTTCAAATCCGCTGCTTAGCGGCAACTACGAGCAAATCGCCTTAGCGACGGCCTTATCGTCCTTCGAGCACGACTTCAAAGCCTCTTTTACGTCATTTCAGCAAAGCCGTCGCCCATACGTCTACAGCTTGGATTACTGTTCAACTCGACCGCAACAACTGGCGATTGGCGACCAGTGACAAATAGACGCGTCACTGATTGACAGCTTCGGCAGTTTTCCCAGTCGATTTATTTCATTCTAGCGTGCATTTTATTATTAACAGCTGCCAACTCGGTCAACTGTCCATGCAGCGAGAGCAGATTTTCTGCGATAGACAAGTGTGTGCGTAGAATAAAAAAGAAAGCAGACCGCCTCTGATTGGTCAACTCCGGTCCGAGCACGTGCATTGCAAGGTATTTTGACACTGTCGCGATGCAGACTGACGTAACACAAATTCTTCACGGTAGAAGCCGTTTAAGCATTGTTCATTGACTTACGCTCAAATCTTACTAGTGCATGGTTAGGGACCTGTCGGACTTGCGACTCAATGGTCGTGGGTTCGATCCCCGGCCGCCGCACTATCGGTCGGTTGTTACTGGTATGACCGTGCTCGGGCGGGCATACCACCTCGGTATGTAACCAGCCACCCCGGCCAACTCAGTCTCCTACCCTCTGTGGGACGGGAAATGAGTGCCAGCCAAAGTGCGATGATGCACTGCGGCTGGGATCAAAGGCAAGATGGCCCATTTCATTCGCGGATAAGCGTGTGAGTGGCAAGAAAAACTGTGCGATCCCTCGTTAACACGAGCGCTTTATAGGTGAGTATACTTAACGAAAAGGCGCAGGCCTTATATAATAAGGACTATAATATAGTAAATATAAGGACTATAATATAGTCCTATATTAATCTTACTTGTAATACATGTCGCTTCACTTCAGTGTTATCACTGCTTTTGAGTCATGTCATGATAAGTACAGGCACTCAACAGTGAATATACAGCCTTAGTGTTAAACGGATTAACGGATATTCATATTCTACTCTCGGCACCAGCTGCGATATTAATCGTGGAGTTGTGTTGCAAACAGCATCTACTGTTGAGCTCTAAGCATCCAATCAGCGCGGAAGAGGTTAAGTGATGATCACTGAGGTCATTCTACGGGTCATCTAGCCAATACGGCGCCAGTAGCCATGGTAACGGTCATCATAAGGATAGCAACTAGCAAGCATCCGGTCATCTGTTGCGGACAATAGCAACACTGGAAACTGACTGACCGCTCACTGATGGGCGGAGATCGAAGGTCTGCCATGTAGTTGACGGCAGTGACCATAATGACCAGACTGACCACACCCACAGGTAGTTATCACCCGACTACTGTATGTTGCTGTATTTCACCTTCATCTCTCCGCTTTTTCACGCGTATTAGACCTATACCGCGAAGTCGTCAGGCGAACAGATATGTGATAGTTTCAGAAAAAAATATACATTTTTTGAGGTTAAACCAATAAAGTGGCTACATTAGTACAATACATTAAAACGCAAAAAATGACTACACATGAGATTACAAAACATAAAAGTAAGAACACACACAGAGAGGTGAGAGAGACGTGATTTCTTCATTCCTATTTATGCCAGCTGTTCTGGCCGCCATGCTGCGTGGCAAGGAAATGTAAACATTTTACAGTACTTGCAGTCAGATCGCCGATCTGATGCTAACATTAAGCTTTTCTTGAACCTACCGATTCAATTTTATTTCAATAACATGAGAAATCTGCACCAGTTAACTTCGCAGAGTACGTCATCAATCATCATGCCCTATAAAACATGGTGATCGTACCATGACCATAGATTACTGTGACGTCACTTCAGCCTATGTATATTTGCTACCGACGTCACACGAAACTAAACAGCCACATTGTTAACCGATGTCACACCTGCAATTTTATCGCGTAACCTTTTCGCGTAACTTTATAACGCGACAAAATCGCAAGTGTAACACGGCGTGTCGCGCAACTCTTTGACAGTCGCGCAGCTCCTTTTCCAAATAGAGCAGCGCTCTATTCTGTGAAACTCTGTCGCGAGAACGCGAGAATGCGGTAAACGCTGATTGGTCAATTCTTGTTTATGCGATAAAAATGTTGCAGTGTACGGCATGCACAGTTGCATACTGCAACTTTGTCGCGCGATAAAGTTGTGCGACAAAATCGCGCGATAAAATTGCAGGTGTGACATCGGTCTTAGATAAATATGGAGTTGGGTTACTACTTCGGATGATATGAATGAATGCATGTATACAATATGGGCATCAGTTACTAGCTGTTTAATCACTGATAAGAACAGACAGACGCGATATCTGCTCGTTAGCTGTGAACTGTTTCCGTGAATACGCTGAGTTGTTGACACGGCAAATCTGAAGTGCTTCGCGTGTTATCAATATCGTTTCGCCGGAATAAACGCGATGTAGGCCTACGGTATAGTAACGAATCAAACACCGTCTGCATGGAAAGGCGACACCCCTAAACTAAGCGATATCATTTATCTAAATTCGAAACTACGGTATCGTAAACAGCTCTAACAAACTATCGTCATTGCGACATTATTTTTTCGTTATTCGATTTCACTCTGCTCTCGATACAGTGATCAGAAATAATGTCAATCCGACGTCATTTTACATTTTATAGCAGTTTGAAAGTTTTAAATACTCACATAACACTTAACATTTTCAAAGTTAAAAATTTTCTGGATAAACAAATTCTGTTTCCTTCTGTGTATTTTTTGAAAAATGAACTAAAATTTAAGAGCGTAAAATATCGCAGCGTTAGACAGTAATTTGCTAAAGTTATTGATAACAGCATAAGAGTATCACTTTTCCGTGTAAACCGTGTTTATATATTAATATAGTGCAACAACGGAAATTGGTGGTCGAAGTTGCAGGTCTATCAACAGCCGCTTCGGCAGTGGAATTAGTTTTGCTGTGTCGCGATATTCGCACAACAATAACCACTGGCATATTTTTAAAATTTCAGAACGGGGGCACCCCCGGATATAAAATTCAAACTTCAGAGTTCGCTCATATCTGTACACCGAACGTGATCTTAAGGTACTAATTTACCGATTTCTCAGTTAATATTTTTTCGGAGTTTTTCAAAGACGCCACTGCACAATGGCCCGTTTAAATACCAATTTTTACGACAGTTTTTAGCGAACGCGAACTCACGTTCACGTTCGCTATATGCTATCGCCGTTCCGTCTGTCTGTCTGTCGTCTGTAACGTTCGTGCGCCGTACTCAGCCGGCTGAAATTTTCCGCAATTTTTCTTCGCCGTTTGGTACCTTGGCCATCCGTTGACATCCACGGAAAATTTTACGGAGATCGTCCCAGGGGAACCCCTCCGTCGGGGGGTTTAAACGGAAGAGGGGTAGCCAAATATAGCGATTTTTGACATTTGGCATGCTGTATCTCCGAACCGGCGCAAGATAGGAGGTAAGTTAGTATTAATCACTAATAGGAAGTCTATATGAGCTTTCGATTGGTACCAAAATCGATGACCTTAAATGACCTTGAACGACGAAATGGCCCTTATTTTGCGTTATTTTACGAAATTTAGTAGTTTCCTGGGTGCATTGTGTAAAAGTAGTTGACAAAGCCATAACTATGGACAATACGATTACTAATTTACTATGTCTAGTAGTAAACGTCTGCAGAGGGACCGCGTGACGCCCACGGTATAAATTCCTAGCAGATTCATAAATTCAACACTTAATTAATGCGCTATCGCCTAATTTGTTAAACGAAGTAGGTTCTGTTTTTAGTATTTTGAAGTACGTGCGATATCGTCGTAAGAAGTTCACGTTCGCTATCTCATCTCCTGATGAGTTCTTGTAGCAAGATACAGTCGGAGACGGCAGACTTCACTTGCCACACTTCACCGATTCCAAAGACCAAAGATATGACTGGAAGCCAAAATTTATAAAAAAACGGGTCATGCGACCCTGATCACGCCCTGTAGTGAGTACTTTCTCATCCCAAGGCTAACACTTGATATATTCTACCTGCATACCAAATTTGGCGACTCTTGCTTCTGCCGTTCCGGAGATTAGCCTATAACTGCGGACATCGACATTGAAAATGGGTCACGTAACCCTGACTACGCCCCTTTTAGGGGTGGTTTATCATCCGAAAGCTAGGATTTGATATAGTCTACTTGCGTGTGTGTAAAATTTGACGACTCTTATTATTATTATTATTATCATTATTATTATTATGATTCAGCCGTTCCAGAGATATCATTGGGGCCCACAATTTAACATGGGTCACGTGATTTGTCCTCCATATGCTGGGACTTAATATAGCCTACCTGTGTACAAAATTTGACCACTAGCTTCCGCCGTTTCACAAATATGGTCGGTGCCCAGCAAAATGTAAATGGTTCACGTGACCTGACTACACCCCTTTCATGGACGGGTTTCCATTCATGGGCTAGCACTTGCTACCGTCAACCTGCCTACCAAGTTTGAAGTCTCTAACTCCACTTATTACGAAGATAGGAAAGGCGATACAAAATGTAGAAAATGGGGTGGTTTGCGGTAGTTAGGGTCACTCACGGTCACCGGAAATAGGCCTAGCACCAATCGATAGAGCACATAATGAGTTCCTATTAGCGTTCCATAGTAACTGTGCCCTATCATGCACCGTTTCTGAGATACAGCGAGACATTGATCGAAAATCGCCGTTTTAACGTACCCCACCTCTATTTGGCTCCCCGTTGGGGGTGATCCCGTTGAAATTTCGCCATTTTTTGGCCTCAGAAAACTAGAGTCTGTGGGCTAGATTGTATGTCGTTCCTGTCCACTTCAGACATGTACAGTCAATACCGTATCGTATCGTACTTCTATTGAGCATGGCGAGTTGCGATACGGTCCATAGAGGCGGCGGTGTTCGGAGATGACAACGTCGCGACTGGTGGAGCGACTGGTGGAGTGTCACAAATCTGGTCATTTCAGCTAATGTCCATGTAAGCACGCCGTCAGTCTAGCTCAGTTAAAACCAAACGCGGTGCATGTTAAAAGTCTCTGTCGCTATAGTTTACTCACAAACAACACAAAACTGTATTGAGCAGATGGTCACTCATTTCAGGCACCCGGCACCTACGCTCGTGTAGACAAGCCTCTACGAACTCACCCACCCCCAGTGGACCGTAGTGTAACTCACCATAAATGCGTGAATACCCAAGCGACATGTAGGCTAGTCAAGCGCCAGTGTAGAGCCTATAGCTGACACTCGCCTTGTATAAGCATATACCATAGGCCTCCCCGCTCGACTCCGACCACGCCAAGTGTAATCTAGCAGGATGTTAGCCGCATAGTCGTCTCGTACGGTACACGACGAATCACGTTTCCGGTGTTGTTGGTCTACAAGCTAGATGAACTAAATGCGCTGCTGGTATAGGAGTAGGCTGGCTATTACGTGAGGAGATCAAAGTCGACCAGGTTGTCTGGACTCATGGATCAGGACAGGAGCGAGTCGCCTGCCGAAGGTGAATGCGATGAGGCGGAGCTGCGGCAACTGCTGATGGAGTTGCATCAGTTGACCAAACAGCAAACGTCCTACACGACTGTTCTGCAGTCGCTGAGTGAACGACAGAGCGCCATCAACGACAGGCTGCTGCAGACGGTCGACTGCCGTGAGACGTGGAAGAGACTGAAAGATAACACCCTGTTAGAACGTGACAATCAGCTGCTGCGACAGAAGGTGGATAAACTGACGAAGTCGGAGCGGCTCTTCGACGCCAGGATGACAGATCTCAAGTCGAAACTGTCCGAATCGACCGCCAGCTCGAAGAAATTGCTGCAGTCGAAACAGCACGCGTTGAAGTACGTAGACAATCTCAAGGCGAAGCTTGACGCCAGTGAGTTGGAACTGGACGGTGTCCGAGCTAGCGTGAAAGAACTGGCGACGGAAAAGCGACAGTTGCAACGAAGAGTTGGCGAATTGTCTGCGGACGCCGCGAAGGTCGCCGTTCTCTTGAAGGAAACGGCCGAGCTCAAGGAAAAGATAGCAAGCATGGAGCGTCTGCAGGCCTTGAGAAGCCTTCGTGAACTGGAAGACACTTCTGCGAACGAGGAAACCGAGAAACTGCGGTTGGAGTTGATTGAAGAAACAACGGAGATCAACGAAGGAAACCAACACTCAGGTTAGCGGTCGCTATAAACGACGAAAGGTTCAGTATCGTAGCTTTGAGTGTCTGTTCAAACATCGCGTCGGTAAGAAGAGTAAAGGTTCAAGTAGCGTGCGAACGCGTCAGTGAGAATGCTACTTCATTCACACCGGATGCGTGCCGCACGATGCCACACCGCTACGCACCGCATTCGGTGCGAACGAACCATAAAACAGTTTTTAAAAAGTTATACTTACATTGTATAAGGCAGTTTCGTATGCAACTTACCATAAGGTGATGTCCAATGCTTTGCTGACATTGCTTGCATTGATTTCCGTACATGTTGTCGCCGAAAAAACACCGTGAAAGAAAAAATGTGCCATTATATAGCTATTTCCTGCAACTTCATAAATACTGACCGATTTTTAGGTCGCATCGAAACGTTAGCTAGCGAGCGGCTATACTGCTAAGTCGTGAGCCATGCAAAAAAGGCTGAACCGATCGAGATGCCGTTTTGGGCCTACTTATGTGGGCCCTAGGAAGCATGCATTAGATGACGGCCAAGTCGGACGAGGGGTGTCAAGACGGGCGATGTGACATTACGTCAAAATTCTTTGACCACTTGTTAAAATTCTTTCACGATGAGACCCAAAGTCGTCATTAAAGATCACACCACACCTTGTACGTGTAGCTGCTGTACCATGTGAAATATAGCCCATGACATCTTTTTGACTTACAGTGACCAGTGGCCGATTTTTTGCACCATCGTATACAGCGTTAAGTATGTACTGTATATTATGCCATTTTGCCCAGAGATTCAAATAGGGACAGTGACTAAGGGATTCGACGCCGGGCTGGCTAAACAGCGCTTTTGACTTTCTGGCACTCTGGCATAGGGATCACACTCACGACCATTGAGTGGTAAGTCCTACGCCCTAACCACTAGACTACCGAGTCTACAATTTTTAGGTGAGATGCCTTTTTAGTTATGCTATGTTGTTGTGTTGTCAGATCATACGGTCAAACTGAAGACGATTTACGCGGTGTTGGCGACTCGTTTTAATGCGGTGAGCGCGGCATCGTGGATGTTCCAACACAGCGCGCTGACTCTGAAAGAGCTGCAGTCGATACAGAGTCTGAGAGATCGATCGGTGGAAGCCGCCGAGACGCTACTGAATATCATCATTGAACAGCCAGACGCCGTGTACAACAGCTTCTTGGATGCGTTGAAACACTCGGACCAGAAACACGTCTATCAGTGGATCGTCTACGACGTGGATCAGTGTGGTCAGAACAACCTGTTTTGCTGCCATATTTGCTTACTGTCATGCAATCAGTCATGGGAATATGTTTTTTTTTCAGGATCACCACTCGTTTAATCCCATGTCGACTCAGCCTTCTGCCGTCCGTGGGACGGTAAAATGAGTACCAGCCAAAGGGCGGTGACGCTTTGCGGCTGGGAAGGTAACCGCAGGCCTGGCGGAAAGTAATGGCAGCCTACCGGTGGGCTCCACATTAAATACCGCATTAATTTAAAAATATCCAACATCACTTTCCGTACTCTTCATTCCTCTCAGCCTGCTTACTTATTTTCTGTTTTGCATGCTCATCATTCCACTCCTAGCTTTTGATATCTAGCATTGTTTTATGCTACAATTTTAATAAACTTACTTACTCGCTCCCTCAGGTTGTCCAACACCAATCTGCTGTCCGTTCCATTCGCCCGTGCTTCACTCGGCGCCCGCAACTTCAGGCGGTAAAATTTGGAACCCTCTCGCTCCAGCTTTTCGAAGGTGCACCTGTCCAGCTACTTTCCGTCGTCATCTAAAAAACTCATCTTTTCCGGTTGGCCTTCTAATCCCCTGAGCTCCTTCCTTCTTGCGCCTCAGATTGAGCTTCCGCTGACCATTGTGCGCGTTTATAAATTATATTACTTACTTACTTACTATTACTGCTTACTTACTGTGCAGAGGGAGACAGCAGCAACACCGAGAGAATCCGTGAGCACTACTTGTTTCTCGTAGACAACGTGGATCTCAAGTTTCACCAGCTGCTGGATCGTCTATACTGCGACGGAGTCGTCGACCGGCGGGACTTCGACGAGATCCAGTCGCAACCGACCAACAGACGACAGAACGAGAAACTGCTCTGTCTGCTCTCTCACAAGTCCTCCGAACAGTTCCAGGTTTTCCTCGAAGACCTCGACAGATCCGGACAGAGCCACATCCGGAACACTGTCGACAACCGACAAGGTTTTCTTTGTAGATTTGTTTTGCACAGTACTTCCGGTGAATTGTCTGCGCTTTAGTGATACAGTTGTTGACACTTACTGATCTCGAAAAACATCATAGGCCTATGCAAACAGTTGTAACTTAATATTTGCTTTAAAAAATTTTTAAACCAGTCTTCTGCGTTTTCAGGAATTGTTATAATTGTCCATAATGTACAATTATGCCGTTATGAAATTACACATGACGTTGTTAAACGATACTTGAGTTATCTAATCTATGGTGCTATAGGAAAAATTACGAAGAAGATAATTGCTTTGTAATAACTTAAAAAATCTCATATACTACCAGCAATGCCAAACAAACGTTGCACAACCAGTGCGGACAAATTCGTCCAGCCCCGCAATGTCCAGTCCTTCAGTTTCAATCAGCGCTCCCAATGGAGCTCCCTTTGCCTGGACCTTTTCTTTGTCTGGACCGTTTCTTCTGAGCTATTCGGTTTTTGATTTTATTTTTTCCTTATTTTTTCGTTTCTGGGTCGTGCGCTAGATTAGGCTGGACATCTCATCGGCTTGTGAGCGCACGTTAATCTACCGTATCGTATCGTAATGGATATTGTCGGTCACGCGTGCGTGGTTTGTCAAAACTGTCGTCACCGAACCGAATGACCATTTAGGAAGACATTTATGAACTTTGTTAAAACATCTGAACGGATAGAGCTGGCTTTTAGAACTTACCTCACATCGCGTCATGACGAGTTTCGGGTCTTTTACAGTTCTCCCGGTGAAAACTTTGCCGCAAACTCTCAACTTTATATCGCAGATGCTGGCAACCGTGTTCGCCCGTCCAAGATGTTGATAACATTCAACACCCGACTTCGGTTTACAGCACTTGACCGATACTGTCGCTGATGGAGACAAAGATTTTACCGGCTGTCGTTGTTTGTCGTCACATAGCGCATAATTTTACTTAGGAGATTATATTTTCCAATGATTCGGAGCGCCGCGCGGTCCCTCTGCGTCTGCGATGGACGAGCTTTTTTGGTTCTGGTGTACTGTCCAAAACTATTCATATGATCATGCGGCGTCTTTGACATGTTGGCAATTGATGATGTGTACAACAGAATGTGAATCGGCGATAGTTGATGACCGAACAACGAGTTCATTTCACAGCGTCACCACGAACAGCAGCAGCAGCAACTCGAGCTGCAGCTGAAGCAAGCCTGTGATCGAGAACTGTCCGCCGCGCGCCAACTGGAAACTGCTAACGAGACCATCCAAGACTTACAGGAGCATCTGGAAAACCGGGTGGACACGATCCAGGGCCTAAGAAATGAGTTGGAAAAGGCTCAGCAGAAGGAAACAGAGTTGCAGCTGCAGATGCAGAATGCCGACACTGGTGCAGAAGGTCGACCTGTCGCCGTGGCTTGGCCTGAATTAAAAGCTCCCGTTGGCGACATGTTGTTCGCATTTCTGTCGTACACTCTGACGGCGAACCAACAGTCCCTTATGCTGGATATGCTGGATAGTTTGATTGCCAGGAACGTCATCACGGCCAAGGAACTTGAAGAGATTCAGAAGCTGACAACGCTAGAGGAGAAGGCGCTGATGCTGCTGTCCTGGCTAAAGCGCACGAATGACGTTGAACAGTGGCTGACCACGATCAGTTCCGTTGGTAAAAAACAGCTTACCGAAGCCAAGTTACGAGCATTTTGTAAGTATGAATGTACAGAAATATTAATGCAACATTTTCACTAGAAAAGAATTTATCTGTTTTTTCAGCATCATGTGATTAGCCCGCACGGCATTGCGATGCCGAAGGGCTTTTATTTAACCTATGTTTTTTTCTTTCTTTTTCGACGCTTTCTGGCGTCACTGAACGGATCTCAAACCAAACTTGGACACATATTCAACTATGACTGCTATTTGAAAAAGTTGGTCTGAACTCGCCCGGGTATTTACCCCCACGGGCTGGGGGAGGGGCAAAAACCGTCTTTGGGACCGACTTTAAACTTTGAAAGAACATATTTCTGCAACGGAACATATCGACAATCGGAAAGAAATGTGTCAATCTACAATGACTCCCTTACATGTCCCCCAAATTTGATAAACTTTGGTCCACAGACGGCTGAGAACGGTTGCCGAGTTTTTACCCACTACCCTAAATTTTCGCATTGGGATACACTGCCAGACGTTATATAATAGGCAGCAGGCAAACTTTGGTACCGTACGTGTTATGTAGTGGCATGAGCTTACAGTCTAGAACAACAGAATGCCGGGCGGGCTCACAATGGGCCTTGCCATGCACCTAGTTAGCCCGCATGGCATCGCGATGCCAAAGGGCTTATATTTTACCGCTGTGGTTTTTTTCTTTCTTTCTTCTTTCTTTCATTCGTCTTTTTCGACGCATAATCTCTGAAGTAACTAAACAGATCTCAACCAAACTTGGACACATATTCACTTATGACTGCTATTTGAAAAATTTGGTCCGAACTCCCCGGGCATTTACCCTTTCGGGCTGGGGCAAAACCCGCTTTTTGGGACCGACTTTGAACTTTGACTGCAACGGAACAAGATATCAACAATCGGAAAGAAAAACTTGTCAATCTACACAGACTCCCCTATATGCCCCAAATTTGGTGAACTTTGGTCCAGAAACGGCTGAGAACGGTTGCCGAGTTTTTGCCCACCCCATAAATTTTCGCATTTGGAGACACTGCCAGCCTTACCGCATGGACGTTATATAACAGACAGCAGGCAAACTTTGGCACGTGTTATGTAGTGGCACGAGCTTACAGTCCAGAACAACAGAATGCCGGGCGGGCTCACACTGAGCTTTGCCACGCATTTAGTTTTCTCTTCTTTTTTCCCAAATTGTTAGCTGACGTCTATCGTTTAACTGAAATAGGGGTTTGCTGTTTTATAAAATCGCAATTGGTATATGTAGTGTACACTTAGGCCTAATTATTAGCATACAATGACGCCCGCTGCGCCAGTTTTTATCACGAGCGCCAGTAAGCCCCTACATGTACGTTAGGTTCACACAGTCCCCTTTCTGTAATGTGTATGTGCAGGGTCTACATAGAGTAGCCGGACGGGTTTTGTGGGATGGTTAGCGAGCCCCTTCCCCAGCGGGAGCGCTGCGAGTTCTGAAGTGGGGGCCGCGCGGCTCTGCCCCGGCTGCCAAACGGTCTTCCCACGTTTTCGGTACTCAGAATCGCCTCTGCTGACTGTAATTTTTTTCTGTTGAGATTCTCCGAAATCCCCCGATGTCTGCAAATATCCCTCCTGACAATTCTTATACACTCTCAGTGTATAGTCCATTGTGGGCCAAGGAACCCGTAATGTTCATGTTTATTTCTACGTATACAGTGAGTTGTAAGTCGTTAAGTTTACTGTGTGTTTGTGTGTGTATGTGACAGCTCCGCGCGTGACTCACTCTGTGCCGATGTCAGGTGTCATCCAGGGCGTGACGCGGTTATCCAGTAGACTATACGTCCTCCTGTCCAGCGACGCAGACCAGGTCCACGTCTATACAACGGACTGCAAGTACATTCAAAGCATCTCAGTAGCCGGCCTTAACGCAACCGGTGTCTGTGACGTCGCCTCTTGCGAACAGAACATCTGTCTCTACCTGAGTAACAGGGACAAAAACTGCATTCACGTCATCGTGCCCAAGGCTTCCTCGAACAAGATTAGCAATTGGCCACTGACGGATACTCCCGTCGGTCTGTCGGTAATGCGAACAGGCCACTTACTGGTTACATGTACCATAAGTGGAAGACTGTTGGAACTTAATCCTGGCGGCAAAACTATCCGTACGATTATACTGGACTCGGATATCCGCAAGCCGATACATTCCATCCAGCTGGCTTGCGGCGATTACGTGGTCTGTTGCTGCGGAGACAAGGAAGGCTTGCATCGAGTGTGCATTGTCAACCAAGAAGGAAGGGTAGAACGAAGTTACGGCAGCACAAGCGGCGCAACTGAGCGCCAACTGAGCTGGCCGACTCATCTGGCGCTCGACAGGGATGGCTTCATCTTCGTAGCAGATCGCAATAATGCGAGAATAGTTCTGCTCAGTCCGTCGCTGGAGTTCGCCAGTCTCGTGTTACCGAATGAACTTCAGCGCCGAACAAATCACGTATACATCGACGATAAGGCGAACAAATTATACGCTTCGTCCCGTGTGTTTGACCAGCGACGAAGTCTTGTCACCGCCGTGCAGCTATAGATGAACTGAACGAAAAATGCACTCCTCTGAACTGCACACCCATAGGCCTAATACTCGCCAGAGACAGGGGCGCCGGCATGTTCTTTAATTTTAGGGGGTCAGGCAGTCTTCTCAAAATTGTCGGATATATATTGCTACTTATAAGTTTCAGCGGTAGGTGCTTACGTGTTCGTACCTGTTGTAGGCGCTAGTGTAATAATTTAAATAAGCCTCTCGATCCCTTTCCCTTTTGGGTGGCTGCTGAACAAAAAAAACGGCCAGGGTTGAGGTTAATATATCGCTGGCCTTCCTTCACTGGGTAGGGATAACTCTCCACCCCTGACGTTTTGTCTCTGATATAGCCATATTTGTGCTGAAAGGGGACGTTAAACTTCAACCAACTAACTAGTGTAAATACGACATTGCATTAGGTTAAAACCTATATGCATGCGAGGTTGGATAATCACATCACACGGAGAAAACGGACGCGGACCTCAAAGGCCTCTGTATTCGAGAAATAATGACAATAGCATATTAGTGATGCATACAAAATTATACTATAATACTACGGCTTCCGATGCCATGGATCGTTCTGCTTTATAATTATACAACACGCCTTTATCAGACCAGCATTTATTTAAGCGCCGTTTAAAGGTGTTAAGTGTTACTGCAAAAACTACGTAATCAGATATTTTACTGTTCCATACGGGTATAACACGGTTGGTATAAGTATATTTCCTTAAGTGTGAATGACAATGGTGTTGAGCAAGTTTGTATTTGTTACCCCTAGTTCTAATGGAGTCTTCTGATAATGAAATAAAATGAGGAACACATGTCGTATCATACATTCCTTTAATTATTATGGCCGCCAAAGGCAGGCCATTATATTTTACGCTATAATTTTTTTATATTTCGTCAGCATAGACAAGCCATGGGATCTCAACCAAACTTGGCATGTAGGTCGGAAGTGGTGTTGATTTGTAAATGCCCCAAAAAATTACGAGGGCCCTCCCCCCAAAAAACGGGGAGCAAAAACATCACGTTTCAACCACTTTTCTAGCGACTTCTGCACTCGACACCGCATATCTCCGGAACGAAACGTCGCATCGACAAACCAAAATACTAGTGTCAATCTACAATATGTCCCCAACAAGTTGACCTACTTTTCGTGACCTTTGACCCAGAAACGGCTGAGATCCGTTGGCTCATTGAGACCCACCCATGAAAATTCAGCATTTTTCCAACTTCTGTCGAAAAAAGCCTGCTACAAAGTTTCGAAAGCAAACACAACAAAAGCAAATACGCATCTGTAACATAATATACTACAACATAAAATTAACACAAAAACAAACTAAAGCCTGGTATTGTCACCTCCTACGACCTTCGGCATGGAAACGGAACGGGTCTATTCTGGAAGGAGTAAGTCAGGAAGTAAACCAGTAAGGAAGTAAATATGTAAGAAAGCATAAGGAAAGAAAAAATATTAGGAAGGAAGAAAGTGAGGAAGAAAGTTAAGTAAGCATAAAACATAAATTTCCTCAATTTATACAATTTTCTAGTGTTTTTACCGCAAATAAGTGATTGTTCTATCAACGTGCTACATGGAAATAACTCAACATCTTACAGCAGAAACTGTATCAGTTTGTGATGAACAGCTGTCAAACATGATTATTTCCGTCAATACTTTAACACTGTGAAATTGCTTTGCGCACGGATGCGGAGTCCTTTTTTGTCGGACTCCGACTCCAGGGTTTAAAAAATTGGGACTTTGACTCCAGCCCTTAAAAATCCGCAGACTCCGACTCCGGATTAAAGTCGGTCACTGACTCCTGAACTGTGTAATTGTGACAGTGTACTCAGTGAATGATGCAGACAAATTCTCAACATTTTAAAAATAATAATAATCCTATATTATTATGAAGTTATTTAAATCTCATTTCAGTCATAGCATGCACTAAAACGGTGCACAATATTACACAAACAAAATTTAAATTACTAGTATATGTCCAGTCCAGTTGCACAAAAATTATACGGCACTGCAACGAATATATAAAAATTCAAAAGCAGCGTATAGGTTCCAGACTCTGACTCCGGATTTTAAAAATTAGGACTGCAATTCCGACTCTGGCCCTGGGCTACAATCCAGACTCCGGGACTCCAACTCTGCATCCCTGCTACTGGGCGTAAACTTTTGGGTCACTATGTGCAGCTGCATCACTCACATAATGTATCATGAATCACGTGATCTATCAAATCTCAAATCTTGTACTTTCAGAATATGGTCTACCAAAAGCATATCAGTAAGAACCAAACAACACCTAACAGTTGCTTGAAAATTAGCTCTAAATGTAAATTTCAACATCTATCACTGATAAGACATGAATTACTACAAGCAAAATGCCATGATCACCATTCAACACTGTACATGTATAAACAAACAGTGAATGCCAAGCCATGATTATAACATAAACACAACTAGAACAAGGTGTCGCCCTAATGGGACGTAACTCTACTGCCCACCATGGAGAGTTACAGATGACGCCAGACGCCAGAGACCATCACTAGTCTGGGTCCTACACTATGTGTAGGCGGGCCAGTAGTAATCCAACACTCACAACAGTGCAAAAAACTATGCGAGCACTGTTTCTTGTGCCTCACGACCTTGACATTCGACCTTTTGAGTTGACTCCAAAATAAATGGGTTTCCAGTCCACTTTCCACAACTCATCACTGCATCGGTTTTTGAGATATCATGCACAAAAACAGACAGACATACAGACAGACAAATACCAATAAAAACCCTACCCACACTACAGCTGTCGGTGTGGGTAATAATTATGTTTTAGCAACTTTTTTATCTATCTTTTTTCTTGCATTTCTTCGGTTTCTGCATTAACTGACCACAGTTCAATCTACAACAGACGATCAACTACTATGGACACTTCTCTCTTAGTACGTCAACTGCTTTCCTTAAATCTTCATGTAGCTCAAACTTGTTACTTGCTCCATTGCTGGCTAAGCAAAATTCAACCAAAAAGTCCCAAGATTCCAGAAATCCCAGTCTATGCTTGTTTGTTCTTCGTCTCTGCTATGAAGTATATAGCAGATGGGGATGTACTATGCCCGAACAGAGCATACAGCGTCCAGACCATTGCCAACAGAAATCGTTCAACCGACATTGCCATATAAACCCACAGAATTACCAGGAATGCTACCACTCCGACATGTCTTGAACGCATCTCGTTGTCAACGGATTGTGCAGTGTCCTTTGACTGAATGTCAGCACTGTACAGTTGCTTCAGTCCCATTAGCTCCATCGGGTCTGCGGCAATCGATCCAGCACAAATGGCAAGCCACATCAAGCAGTGAAGCATGAACACTGCAAGCCAGAGTTTCTGATACTCGTCGACATTGAAATACCACAGCGGAGGTCCTGGAAGGGCTGATGAGTGATACATGATAAGATAGAGAACCGCACACGAGCAAATGACGTACACCGGTCGATGAAGACGGCCGTCAACACCAACACGAACCAGTGACGTTTTCCATGCGTCAGACGACATGCCGCTGTGCTGGAGAACAAACAACGCAAGAAGGAATATGTTCCACAAGAGCGACATGAAATATCGACCACAGCATGGCACATTTTCGTTGACATCTCGACGACTCTGAGTCGATAGCATCAACATAAGATGCCAGAGAGTCAAGAGGCAGATACCCAGAGCTATCAAACCAACCAACCAGCCCACTACATGACGTATACTGACCACCTTCATGTCAATGTTTCAACCTGAAATATACACAGCAGCAATATTGCAGTGTCAACAAGAAAATGATACAAACACACAAGATCACAACAAAGGTGTGCACTGAGTGTGATAAAATGGCGATGGTCATCAGTCGAACGAAGTTGACACAACACTTGCAATTATCGACATGCTGTGGCAAAAAAAAACAGAAAAATCTGCTAAGTTCAGAGATTAAGACAAAAATTCAGAGGCAAGTACCCATAAATTTGAAGAAACCAAATTCCTTTCTAACACGATATAGGATAAGCCGAGGGTAGCCACCCTGCCAAAAATTATCTCAAGTCTATTTTCCCATTTCAACAAAACATCCCCAAACCAAAATGCCCCAGAGACAAAAGGCCCCCGGGACAAAATACCCCTGGACATTACAGACACCACAAAGACAAAATGTCCATTCATAATGTAACTCAGAACAGCCATAGTTATAAATTAAAATTATTGAACATATTAGTCATCATAGTCATTATGCAATATATCATACATATAATATAAATGAATATAATAAATATAAATGAAAAAATTACAACATATGATGCTACATATAATGATATTTAGTCATTTACCGAACATTACTATTTAACTACATCCTAACACTAAATGTCATCAGTTCAGAACAAAAGCATAATAGAAAATGAAAATGCACTAGGCATAAAAATGTATTGATAATACTACTCAATACAGTCCTAAGAATGGGAGTCTTCGCTTACACAGGCAACAGAATGATGCATGAAACTGAACGTGAGAAGGCGAATTTGCGTATTAAGTGTCTCATACAGCTTCAAAGCAATTAGGACCAAGCTGGCCTAGAACGTTAGACCACACTTAGAATATGCAAACTCAGTGTGGCATCCATATAAAGTTGGAGATATAGAAGACATAGAAAAGGTCCAAAAAAGAGCAACCAAGTTAATCACTACGCTTAAGAAGCTACCATAT
>Ga0209780_1000482_pt1 | contig 21276 bp, 11 predicted proteins | sample WorMetexBAHAMAS2_FD_187384 | JGI IMG/M metagenome (GOLD analysis project Ga0209780, IMG submission 187384) | Marine gutless worms symbiont microbial communities from Max Planck institute for Marine Microbiology, Germany - Inanidrilus exumae... | ecosystem: Host-associated > Annelida > Digestive...
TTACTTCTTTATTTATTCATTGTGTGTTGCTACCAGTATTGGTAAATAAAGATATATATATATAATACAGACAGCTAGAATACAGAACTAGCTTTTCTGCAAACTCAATGGTCTGAAAACGACAAGATTCATTGCTATGCGAACTATACGTGCGCGATATAAATACCTCGATGTATCATCATCATCATCAATAAATTTATCGAATTTATCAAGTACTTGTATTATAAAATCTGCCAACATAAATATAACATTATATATACATTTATAGTCTTCATGAATGCTATATTTCTGTACGAATATATAATAAACTACAACATTGTGGTTGCCTATATGGCGAATAAAATTATTCTGGTGAAATAAAGATATGGAATTGTATATAATAATCACCTGACGTCCAGTGCAGGTGCAACCACATCAAGTACATACAATGTAAGGTGAATATCGGCGATGAATAATAACAGATTTAAAGCAGTCAGTCATGCGTGTAAATAATCGACATATGCCGTTGTAAGTTGTAGTTAATTTAAGCCTGGAAAATAGTTACAAAGCTACAGTATTAAAAGCTTGACTGCTTGACTGTTTAAAAGCTACAATATTATATAATACTATTGCGAATGCAGTACAGACTAAGGACCAGTTCCAGCTGCATGGTGTTGGCTTAAATTACAACAACGTACAACGGAATAGGTCAATCATACGTGACCATTTTAAATCGCGGTTAATTCATCGGCGATATTTTTTGCAAATATACGTAAGAAGTCATGCACATTCTTATATAAGCAGCTTGATAATACACCCCGTCTTTTAAATGGTGCCACTAAATTTATACTGCATGCGAATTCGTGATATTCCTGTAGTGACCTCACAGGCATCCTAAATTTTGTCGAAATTTGCTAAATTTTCCTAAAGGCTTGCGCCATATAGTGCAGGCTGACGAAATGGTATTTATTGTCGATGATATATGCCGCATTTTTGTCGATTTGTTTCTGGGCTAACATTTTCTGTGATCATTGCACGTATAAGATTAAATTAAATTTATAACCAAAAATTATATTACCAAATAATTATATACAACTGTCTTTGTTGGCGATTCTTTCCATAAATTTTGATTATCAGGTTACTCTGTAGTTCAATACAAAAATTGTTGCAGTACAAAAAAGTATACATTTCCAGAGTAGTTTCAATTCAAGTGAGCAACTGCATATTTATTTACTAATAATTAAAATCTCTGTTGTCGTAGAAAACTTGCAAAAACTACAACAGCATCTTGTAGTTTTATTTCACATCATAGAATGAGAATGCTATTTTGTACATTTTAATAATTTCCAAAAAACGTACTTTAAGAATATAAATAAATTTAAAAAAACAAATTCAGTAAGCATTAATTAATATCAGTTCTCAGATGACAACGTCACATGAAAGCCTAAAACATGTCAGCGAACATTGACATTATAAAGAAATGCAGTTTGAATTTTACTGTTACCTATAGTGAAATGATCGAGAATAGAAAGGTTAAAATATTTTTAAAATCGTAATTTTTAATAGTCTATTACATTACTAGATGGTATTTGTGCAAATGTTGGTATGTGTAATAACTATATATTGCATGACTGCATTGTGTTGTTTTTTCAATGTGTGCCTATAATAATTGTCTCTACGCCGTGGAGATCCAATACAATACAATACATATACAATACATATAATAGCCACCAAATGCTATTCGTGGTCGTCATTAGTGTGTTCATGATATATGTGCACTAAGTATAACTAAATGATTTTACACGTGCGATTTGGCTTCTAAACACCATGTACGTTTTAAACTGTTATAGGTTTTACATTTAATCAATACAAATGTATAGGGTCGAGGCCATGGACCTTAATTACTTCATTTCTTTTTCATTTTTCGGTGATTATCGTTGCCCTCCTATGGGTGTCGTGCATAGACCACAATAAAAACTAGAATGTTGGCAATTAACGTGTCAATTCCCAACCTGAAGATCGCCCGTCTTGTGCAGTTTTAACGGTGACAATTCGATGTATGAACAACAAACATGAATGCTCACACTTGGCTCACTGAATAGGAACACCGGCTGTCAATGCTGCTCAGTCAGCTGATCATCCGTTAGTGAACGTCGTCTTGGATTTTCAAAAGTTGGAAATTTTAACTTCCGGTCCAGTTCGGAGGCCCAATATACGTCATCGCTTTCTCCTCGTAGGTCATGGCAGCGAGATATAGCGCGCTATTATGTCAGAAATCGCAAAATTTTTCCACCCTCCCCCCGTATAATCGACCCCTACCAAATTTGGTGAACATATAGGCTAATAATCACTGATGAACACTATTGAGTTCGATTTTCTATTTTCCTTCCACATTACGAGTAACGGCGCAATTTCTTTTTTTTCGCCCCTCATTTTTGATAGGGGGCACTTTTAGGAAATCGTCATAGCAGCGCTTCTTTTTCAAGTAAAGCCACGTCATGTGGAAAAGTTTGGCAAATGTCGGTTTGCAGACGTCGGAAAAAAGTGAGTTGGGAAAAAAAAATAAAAACATGCGCAAAACATAAGATCGACCGTTCACTAAACGGGCGATGTAATTAAGTAAGAAATATGATCATCCATTATGGATTTGGTGTTCTGCCTTGAAGGCGCTTCGTGGTCTCGGATATCTGCAGTAGATTGTGACTGAGAGTGATGCAGGAGAAATATCCATATAGAGAAACCAGAAAAAATGTTTCTCGGAATGTGTGGCCCCTAAATGTTGGCCGAATGATCTATACATTCCTATATCCGGTCCTGTATAAACTCAGGAACTATATTGATGCATGGGAGAATCAGCCGCAGCAGCCGATGACAAACGGCTCAGATGATGATGGAGTCGTGCGTGCGTACGTGTGGTGGATTGTCGGTGTGTTGTAAGGCTTGTCACGTCCAGCTGTACACAATGAAACCTGCAGGACGACGACGACGACAGAGCAGGCAATCACATGAACGAGTCACATTCGTCGACTCGTGAGTCGTACATCCGTCCAAGGCCGGCTGACGCAGAGGCCTAGCTAGAATAGAGGGTCCGAATTGAGGGAGCCATGGGACGGAAATCCCATGAGGTAGTGCAGGGTGAAAACTCCGGTATAGGTGGGCTAGGATCTCTCCCAGAAGCTGGAGATTTTTATTTTTACGTGGTGATTATAATGATATATTTATATTTATTCACCATAATGATAATCTTTATTCACCAACAAGTGGTAGTTATAATTATAGAATTAAACAAATTAAACTGATATCAAATTAAATTAAAGAAAAAGATAACTAACGAAAAGCTTATCAAAAGAAGCATCGGTTGTCAATAGTACAATAAACAACACACATTTACATCAAACAGTGACTGAAATTTACCGGCCGTATTAATAACCGTCACACTGACAATAAATAATGCAGGTATAAAAACACAACGATATCAGAAAAAATACAGAAAGAAAGAAAGAAAGAGATACAACTTTATTGGCGACTTATTTATACAAATTTTTGCAGGCCTATCTGTAATAATTAGTGTGCATAAATGCATATCGCATCTTATATCTTAAATCACTCTGTATATTGTTCTGTCATTGTATATGACTGTAATCTTGTCTGCGTTTTTAGTTAAGTGTTTGTTTGCTTGTTTCTTTTCTGCTGCGAGATTTTATTCTAGTGAATGAAGAGTTTTAGTGGAACTTAACTATTAAAATAAAACAATTGAGAATACTCTAGTAATTTCTCGTATAGCTCTTCTTTATAGAACTCTGCATGAGAAGCCTTATTACACTTATTGGATGAGCAGCAATCGTCCAAAATATAGTGAAAATTTCAGCAATCATGACACGGGTACCCACTACCTCAGAATTTCTCGTAGGAATTTTGACTAGAAAGCCCTCACTCGATGTCGCACCGACCACTTTTGCGGCATTTTCATACTATGACAGTGAACTTTGACCCATGACCTTGACCTACAAAGTTGACCTATATATAGACAGTGTCAAGACGAACCAGCATACGAAATATCCATGTGATGATGTGAACGATCATTTGGTTCAAGCTATTGTCCACCCACACGCACACACACGACTTATGCTCTACCTGGACCACTAAAATGGTCGGTAACAATCTCACATGTGGTTTATTTGGTCTGAACTCCCAGACTTCGTGACCAGCTACGCCCTTGGTTGGGCGGACGACGCCGGTCGCCTAAGGCCGACGGGAGCTTTGCGACGCCGGAAATGGTAAATAATGACGGATGGCGTCGGTGACCGTTAGAGGTGCATCGCGCGAATTACGTCTCGTCCGACAGGACGAGTTACGTGACTCAGTCCGATTCCGAAAGACGGCAGCTCCGTCATTCGGATACCAGCGCCATCGATCAATGCACATCAGTGACGCAGCTGCTGTACCAGCGCCGAGTCATCCTCGCTCAAGACGCGCTGCTATAGGCCTATACGAGATGCGTTCGCCATAAATTTGTGTCTCCACACGCCAAAGATTCTCACGCAAATCGTTTCGAGACTTCGCCGTACTGTGCCGTTCGTATGCCGACGGCCTTCGTCGATAGAAGTCGGGGATCCTGCAGACCGTAAATGCAAAAAAAAACTTTCAAATAGAAATTTTAAAACATAAAAACGTAAAAAAGCGTGATAAAATTCAAAACGTCTGTAAACGTTAAACAAAAAGCGTCATATATTTTTCAACTCAGTTGTCTATAACGCCTAAAAGCCTAAGTACAAGATAACATGCATTTTTTTCGGTTGCTTTCGTTGCTTTTTATTTCTATTTTTATTTTTAAAAAACAACATCTGCCGCTCAAACCATCATCCCTCCGCCGACATTTCTCGAAGCATCTGGGAAAAAGCCGGTCATGTCCCATCGCGAACTTACTCAAACGTTCGATAAATTTTTAAGGCGAAGCTGGGTTAATTCAGCAGGCCTGCCACCTGCTATACAGTCGATCTTTGAAGATGTGCCGTCCGTCGGCATCATATACTATATGATGACGTTATGGTCTATATGCAAAAACGAAGACTACGACGTATTGGTTTAGTTGAGCTTGATTTGTATCCACAGATTAGCCTACATTTCAAAACTGTAAATTTTAAAATCGTGGAATATTAATTACGTGTACAATATGCAATATCCCATTCCTTACCCTGTTTTCGACGCCATATGTGGTCACAAAATCCTCGAGAATTCCGGTGATTTGCATATCCTAGAATAGGGGTCTTTCTACATTTTTGGGACAACTTCAATTAAAAATCTGGCTTGCTCAAAATAATTTAACCGCGTTTGTTCTTACAGTTTGTGCACGTGCGTGACCTTTTACTTCCGTTGCAAGCCGCATACGCGTCATCTTCGTCGTCGTTATAGAAACAAAAAGCGGGAAAGATCCACTCACGTGTGCATGTCTGCGCACACGTAGTCTTAACTTTTTGGCGCGAACAGTCACTTATCTCCGTCACCTTGCAGCAGCGCCTCGCGGTCTACGACACGCGAACGTCATAAATTTTTTAAATTCCATGGAGCCAGTCAAGCTCGGCGCTCCGTCGCATCAGTCAAGCAGCTCGTGCATATTTTAGCAGCCCGAAGACGTCTGCAAGACGTCGTACGCATACTAGCACCCTTCCGACGAAAGACGTTATGGGTATGGACTATGGATGCATATGGATGCGCAGTATAGCGGAATGCAATTAGTAATCCTATACCTTCTCATTCCCGTCGGCAATATTCTTTGTCATTCATATACATAGGTCGACAGTGACGTAATTTGTTTATTCCTATCTATGCCAGCTATTCTGGCCAGTGGCCACCATGATGTAGGGCAAGAAAATCATTTGTAAACATTTAGCAGCACTTAAGCTTACAGTCAGATCGCCGATATGGCGCTAACACTAAGCTTTTTCTTAAACCTACCGATATACAGTTATATGTTATATGTAAACAAGGTGTCGCCCTAACGGGACGTAACCGTATAGTCGCCCGCAGTGCAGTATCGGCTGCCCGACCGCCCACGCGCGCGGCGGCTAGCCCGCCCTTCTCGCCGGCAGCGTTACAGACGACGACAAACGACAGACGCCAGCAAGCAAACCAATACTGGCCCATTAGGCGGGCCAGTAATAACGTGACACATATCTTCACCAGTTAACTTCGAAAAACAGCAAAGTACGACATCATGCCCTACAACATGGAGATCTTATCATAACCAGGTTAATGTGACGTCACAGCCTCTATGCCGGCGTGGGTAATAAAGTTGTTGTATTAATAAACAATAAATGTTGTTGTACTTATTTTTCGGTTACTGAGAGGCGATTGTGAGGTTTTTCGACCCGCAGTAGGGATACGTTGCACCGATGCGGGTGAAATTTCACCGCCATCGCGCAGTGATAGGGGCGTGTGGCCCAAAAAACTAAAAAATTGTACTCAATTTTGGAATATAAACGCTGCTAAGGGGCGTATCCCTTCGGTATTTTTATAACAAATTTTGAAAATGTATGATGAGTTTCACTTTGGGTCAACTGTTGTAATTTCGTGGGATTCGCTGAAGGGGTTTCTGAATTATGAGGGTTTAAATTTAGGGACGCTTTCCCCAACACGCAGCGGTGAAACTATATATGTAGGATGCGAACACGTTTTAGAGGTGAAAGAATGAGACGAACCTCCTCTATGACCATTATTTTGGAGTTTGGGGTTCGGACTTCGCACGCTATACCGGGGGCCGAAAAGTTTGATTTTTTGTTTCTTTCTGTTTTTTGTCCGTCACGATTTTGAATGACAAAGTTTGTGCATAAATGCCACTTCGCCATGGTTGGGTGCCGTGCTGGGTCCATTGTCTATTAAAGCCCGTTAACATCGCCGAAACGAACTGAACTGAACTGTGAACGTCCTTTTATATAGCGCGAGGGTATCAGTGGAGGAATGCAGTGCAATAAACAGATAATTAAAATGTGCGAAATGATAAGAGTCGCTTGCGCGGACACTTTGCAGTCATGAGAAGAACCTTGACAGGAGGTTTTCAGAGTTGCTCTAAAGACTGGTACAAAGAGTGCCGAGGTGACGTGCTGAGGCAGACAGTTCCGGGTATGAGTGGCAGCAATCGGAAATGCCGGTCATCGACGGTGAAAAGGCGCGTGAGACGGACTATCAGTGATGATGGTGCGGCTGATCGTCAACGTTGACGATCGTCAGAGTTCATCGCCAGGTGGAGTTCATTGATGAGATAGGCGTGTGCCGTTCCACGCCGATATTTGCAGGCAACGACTTCCAGCTTTAAGTCTATTTGCTGTGCAGTTTTCAAAAGTGGAGTTAAACGGAGCAGCATTCGGAAGCTCTACTGTTCTTCAAGTTCTTCGAGTTACAAGCATGCTCGTGTCTTGAAGAAGGGTACAGCTGCCGAGCGGCAGCATTCATTGCAGACTGGAGCCTCTTCACGAAGTAGGAACGAATGCCGGACAGGGTCGTGTTATCAATCCAGCCGCGAGAACACAAGAGCTGCGACTGAACAACGGATCTAATCACTGATCGGCGGACACACCCGCGCGGAGCTGACGAGAAACCACAAAAGCAGACTGCCACTGCTTGTGTATTTTTGCGGTGCTGCTGTACAGTAAATAGTTCGTGTCATTCAGCTGCAAACTAGTCCGAGATTGCAAGGCGTTGCCAGGCGCGCGAGTTGTACAGTGTGGCGCACAAAACCCAAGTCATTGTGAGTCAAAACGAATGCTAAATAAAGCATTTCGCAAGGTAGTGTAGCGACACGTCACACGTTTAAGGTGCGGTGGAAGTTGTAATGATGAATTTATTATAAATTTAAAATAAAAGCATTTCTAAGTCAGTCACCATTTGGCGAAATTACTAGCAAGAATATTGTATAGGCAGGTCAAGCAGCGTTTTAACTCCTAGAGGCAAACGGTCCGTTTTTACGCCACCCTCTATGCGGGATTACGCATAAAGCATGTGCTGTAACAAGCACCCAACATTCAACTTCGTTTATATAAAGGACACTTGCGTCAATTATGAAATTCTTCAGGCATCAAGGATTATTTAATAATATACATGATGCACTGAACATTTCACGGTTTTGGTAAATAATTACTCAGTTAATTTTTTAAATGTAAACTGTTCGATTTGTTTCCGTTTGCCCATATTAATGACGGATACTATAGTCTGTGGTGAATAGCCTGTCTCTCCCACTCCTGAGGCAGATCTGATCCACATTGGAATAATTGTCTAATTACTTTGCCCCTGTAGGGGTGCGGTATATTGCGATTAGCATGTCTGTGTGTCTGTCTGTCTGTCGCTATCTCAAAAACCACATGTCCAAACCTCAGGGAATTTTCTGTACATCTTAACTGTAGCCATGGCTCGGTATTCCTATATGACTGACGATTATGCAGTATGTTATATAATTCCGGTTTTATGGATGATGTCATGTTTTCACATATTGAGCCGTTTGGCGGGATGATAGCGTAAAAGCCTGACGAGGCGTGCCGGTCGTGTTGCTGGCAGCGTGCCTGGTTTGCCTCTGCAGCGCCTGCGGCGGACAAGTGCATTCGCCGCCGTGAGGGGTAACACGTTTGCCGATAATAGGCTCAAACAATCCGTAATTACGCACTGTTTGGGGACTTTATAATTTGAATTGTACACAGGGGGCGAAGTCTGCTGCCTATGATTGCCTTGTTTATGCGAGCACTCCTGTTCGGGAGAGGTGTTGTTTTATTCGATCTATTGTTCATCTTTAGTTTGACGTGTTTTACGAACAGAATAGGTCAGATACAGGCTATTTTCAGGATTTCGCACATGGGGTGTGAACCAAACCTTGGGGTCCCCTCCCTTTCCCTCCATCGTGGAGCACTGACAGTTGGGGGTGTAGTCTCAAAACTGGGGGTGTTAGGGGCTGTAAAATATCACTGGCCGGATATCACTGCCGAAACGATCGATGTTGTGGAAAAAAACGCTTGCCGGATAGTAAGCGTTTACCGGTAATTCGTCACTCATCAATGATTCATCGTAAGTGAAACACGCAGCCGGCACGGCTGGACACCGCCCGTCAACAGATGCACTCCAGCCTCTGCAACCTTTTCACGTAAATCATCAGCGCCATTGTACAAAAATTTATGCTTGTACATTGCGAATTATTCTAAGTTTCAAATATTTTTGTACGTGGCGACAGGATTGTTTAATGAGTGCCAGGACGTGTAAAAGTGAAAGGAAGAGAGTGCTATATGACAGACAAGTTTTGTGGTAATATGTACTTGCTGCATTTGAAATAAATTATCACTGCAGATATTAAAGAAATACCGTTAACGAAACGAACGGAATATGATAATTCTACTTAAACTCAAGTATGTGTTTTAGTATGAATATATTATACACAAATTTATCTTAGCAAAAGCGCCAATGTATATCACATGAGCAAATGCTTTCTGCAGGGGCGTAATTTTATCAGAAAAGTAGGGGAACAAAATCTTCCGCAGAATGGACCCCCAACCAATGCGAACTGTGCACAATTGACCGAAATGCAATAAAGAAAAGTTGATATTAGAATGACACCTTACCCTTCTATACGTTGTCTAAAAATCACAGAGTAGAAGGCTGAATTGGCCTGGGTGGCTGGTTACATATTGAGGTGGTATGCCCGCCCGAAGACGTTCGCCCATCAAAGTATACCAAGCAACTGATAGTGCCGCTACCGGGGATCGAACCACGACCAGTTGCTTGGTCGCAAGTCCGACGCCCTAAATCCACTAGACTACCGAGCCACAAAAAAGAGTGTTTGTACCCCCAATCCAAAAATATGGATTAGGACACTTCTAAACCCCTATTACCAAACTGATACGTCCATCTCCATCTGCTTCAATGTCACGTCTGCTGTCCCACGGGACCCGACCGTGGTGAACTGCAGAGGCTACGCCAAGCGGCGAATGTCAAAAGGAGGGAAGTATAAGAAGGAAGAATGGAAAAGAAAAAGAGGAGAAAAAAAGAAGGGGATGTAAGAATATGAAGTATACAGCAGGGGAAGGAAATGAAAAAGCAGTAGGAAAGGGCGGGAGGCAAAAAGGGCGCATATATACTTAACTAACATCTTGATGATCCGTCACTGAACTCATCTGCTACACTTTATTAACATAAATAGTTTGCATTTTGAACCGATATTGTGCAATTGTTTTGAATACAAGGCGTCGGTGTAAACGAAATTATGATAGTTATCATCATCATCACCAAGAGAAGTTGACATTAGAATGACACCTATACGTTGTCTAAAAATCTTCCACCTTCCACTTCTGAATGGCCTGTAGACCGGTTTTCTCTTATACTGTACAAATACAGGGTGGGCCAAAAAACCGGACTAATTTTGGATGTTAATAACTTTTAATACAGATGACATTCCATAGATCAAATGGTGTCACTGTTTCCACAAATAAGTCTTCGTTATGAGTTAATACATTGATTACGTTTCGTGTATTAAATATTCTTTGCAAACATAATGACGTCATAGCTACGTAAATTGTTCTTTTTACTATAGTACGTTACTATGGTACTGAGTTGTAACCGTTGTTACTATGGCTTCTTTATCATATGATGATAAAATTTTAATTCGTTCGTTGAGACTGGAAAAAGGCTGGAGTGCTACAAGACTGTGTAAATGTAAACTTAAAGAAAGACGTGGCACCCGAACGTCTGTTAAAAGGCCGAAAACCCGAAAACACTTTTCAGAAAGCTTGATGGTGTCTGTTGCTGTATCAAAACTTGGCAAGACATCGATGGTTTTCGTGCAACCAGGAGCAAAAATAAACAGTGTGTATTACTGTGACAGTGTTCTTGAAAATGGATTATTGCCAGACATTCGACATATTTCAAACAATGATTTCCTTTTTCAACAGGATGGGGCACCAGCGCATCGCTCACGTCACACGATTGTCTACCTGCACTCACGCGTACCAGCGTTCATCGAACCAGAAAACTGGCCGCCGAATAGTCCGGACCTTAATCCGGTTGATTTCTCTGTGTGGGGAGCTTTGCAGGAGAAAGTGTATCGTCAAGAGATCAGAGACATTCATCATTTGAAACAGGTTCTGTTAGACTGTTGGGATCAGTTGAGTCAAAACACAATAAACAGGGCGATTGACCAACTGCCAAAAAGACTCGCCATGGTAATCGGTGCACAGGGTGGACATGTTGAATTTCACCTCAACTGACTGACAGATGTTTCAAATTCGGCGTTTTGTGTTCATTTTAGGTGACACGAATACAGTACTTAACTGTCGTTCCTTAGATAACTCGTTGCTTTTGATGTATGTACAATTTAACTCTAGTTGTGCAAAGAATATTTAATTTTGGTGCATTTGAAGCACCAGTCTTACTCTCGATAAGGAACTGAAAAATTTGGTATATAGAGCACTTGCTATTGTCATCATATACAGGAGTTATATCCTTTCAAAATTGGTCCGTTTTTTTGGCCCACCCTGTAGTGTTCCTTGGCATCAGTACAGTACCACAGCTAAGAACGGTGTCTGTCAAAACGACCCCTGAATGCATTATTTGAAACAGCAGTCACAACATGTTCCAGCAAAGCATTCCAGAAATTCACAATCCGATATTCAAGAACGTTAGCTCACAAAGACGCCCTGCAGTCTCTTTTCTGATGTTTGAGGCAATGACCACGAGTTGTTACTCCACCAGATGGCTGGTTAAGTGGTAACAAACGTGGAACTGTCCACGTGGTAAACACCATAAAAATATTTGAAAGTTTCGATAGCATCTCCTCGAAGTGTATGATATATGAGAGACCTTAGTTCCATGTCTTTCAATCTGTCATCGTAACTCATGAGGCACAAGCTAAGGATCATCTTTGTACTCGTAGCTCTGTGTTGAACTTTTTCGAGCAACTGTACATCTTTTTTCGTCATCGGATGTCATACAACGTTGCAAAATTGTAAGTGTAAGCAAACCAAAGCAACTAGACGAATTACAGTGTATCTGGAGACACACTGCAATATAGTCTCGAAGAGGGCGTTTCCCACCTGCGTACTCGACAAATGACACAACACAACTGTTTACTTATTTACTGACGCAATGTCGCACAGCTGCCACGCTCATATCGATTTGTCTGATTGATGAAAATTTAGGTAGGTACCTTTCTGTTGCGCAGCGTAAAGCCCGGGGGAAAGAATTTAAAATTTATTCTAACGGCAAAAATGGAAACTAGACATCCCGTAGAGGGTAGAGGGACCATTTGGCCGTGAATTTCCGGCGATCTGTAATCATTGCGGAGTTATGACAGCCTGAAGTCGCAAGACCTGAAAATTTTGTGAGCAATTTTTGTGTTTTTTTTTGAAAAAACGATCCCTCTCAAACTGTCGCTTATTGCACTGATCGCGCCCACAATCTGCCAGGGCCAGCCCCCTACATGTGGCTCACAATGTTCCAGATTTCATTCAAATCGCTTCACATTTGGCGGAGTTATTGCCGAACGTATGAAGACCGTTTTTGCCTCGTAGAGTATTTACAATATAGGCTCTTCGAGCTTATAATATTAAGTTTCGCCCACACCAGAAAAGTCACGTGCGTTTTAGCTGTGTGTATCCGAAATTTGCCCACTATCTGACTCACCAGGTGTCGCTGCGTACAGCTGTACAGTACAGTACACCTACGCACGTGTATTCAGTTGTATAGTCTACTGATAGGCCTAAGTGAGGCAGATCGATTCACTGAATTGGTATACAAAGGGTTTAATGCGGTACAACCGAGTTTTATAGCTTGGTTGCTTGATGTAATTTCTCCGTTATTCGTCAGCTGGTGTTTCATCTGCACGCATCGAATACAATGTATAAGTAACATGTGTCAATGTTAATGTCAATAGTAGAATTGCATAGGCTAGCACACAATCGCAAAGCCTCTAATGCGCTGTGTAGGCTAATAGTAATAAAACGAGTGGCAGTGGCGTATCTGAAGCATTTACAGTATACAACGAGTAAATCAGCTATTGCGATGTACCTTGCAGGATCGCTCAGAATATAACGCATTCGATTCTAATGAATTTGGAGCCATCATTTTCATCTTTAAGACTTTTTCGTAGTAACTTTTTATCCTGTGTACTTTTTTAAAACAACATAAAAATGATAATAATATCATGTTTTTGTGTTTCCGTCTACTGGGGCAACCCCTCCCACTCCACTTTATCACGGTATGTTTGGCACTTTGACGTCATCTCCTACAGTACTGCAATATTCTTCGCCAAAATGTGGCCGCCTATGCCAACAGACAGCAGCGCTTCTGTGCGTTTGTTTGTTTGAGTTATGAATACAGCCGGTCCCGCCCGGTCCGGCCTCTCCCAACAAGGCCTATGGAGGGACCTCAAAATTAAAAAAAAATGGGTCACGTGTATTTGACCATGCCCATATGGCGAAGTTTGTCATTCCAATGGTAACACTTGAGGTGGAGGTGATACTTCTAGCCCTTGCTATGGTGAACCGTAATCTCCGATACCCACACATCCCCATCTTGCTCCAGTATGCGGGATATAGTGTGAAACTTTTCGTGCCGCCCACTTTGGTGGCTGTGTAGAGCAGTCGGTCTGGTGTGTGTGTGTCTCCGGAGAATAAGTGTCGAACTAAATGAATTTTATCGTAGCTATTTGACCTGCTGGTCCAACTTGATCTTATCTAGGTCAGTCTCGAAGGTCAAGGTCACGGGTCAAAGTTTATGGTAACAGAATGGAAAGTTCCTATAGATGCACGTTACGAAGTGACGAAGACATGATTTCGAATCGCCAGAGGACAGCACCAAACGTGCACACAACGCGTACACAATTTCAATTTGATTGTTTGTTGAGTTTATTGTGCTAAAGTGGACGGTGCGACCTCGAGTGAGGGTTTTCTTGTAATTGGCATAGTTTTGTTGGCACTTGTTGACACACTTAAGCCGGGCCGAGCTATCCGCTTTTTAGGCAGCAGCCTACAGCGTTTGTTCGTTTGTAGATCTGACGAATTTTCAGTTTGTCTTTAATTTTACACGTCATACTAAGCTTGTAGCCTTGTACATAACCACCATGTACTTTTAAACCTTAGTCACCTTTGTCAACATTTCTGTAGGGGAGCTGCAGGAACATAAAATGCGCAAAATAACTGCAGGCCTTAATCAGTAATGTTTGGTACGGCCATCAACGGTTCCAAGGCATGCAGTCACGGGCAAATACGCATCCAGGGGATGGGGATGCATTTTTACCAGCACTCCCCTTTTACGTAACACTTTAATGTTTCTGTCCTGCTCTATATCACTCTATACATTTCAAAAATTTTCCGAGGAGCTTGCCTCTGAACTCCCTCGTAGCCTATGCCGTCTACGACGTTCGCGTGTTTGTAATTCTGACCTGACCATTAGCATCCGCATCAACATATCCTGGAACGATCCCTGACGGCGTGGACTCAGAACCTAATACTTAATTTTGCACAACAAGTTTGGCTTCAAAACGCCCTGATTTTAACGGTTCGAATGGCTTTAGATCACATATTCCACCCTACCTTTGGGTGGAAAATCCTGGGACTTGCCGTGGCATTCGTGTACTCTGAATTTTTTTTACTAAAGAGATTGAACCTGCCCCAGTTGACGGCGTTCATGCATGGCTGGCCCATTGATGCTATGATACATGTGCGATTGTGCGTAAATGTCTAAAGTGGCCCTGTTGGCAGTACGATGACATTCAATATCACAATACTGCAGCATGAACGGCTAGGCCTTTCATGTGACGATGTACCGTTAAGATACTACCTGTCCACGCGTATGAGCACAGTGGGACCTGAATTGGTACGCGCGATGTCAACTAACACTTAACTCTATTGTAGCCCACGCATACTTCTGATGTGCAACAAAGCCGATCAATGCTTGTTCGATATCTCGCTGCCTCGCTTAGACACGTCGACAAAGAGTATATAAATAGATGACTATATTGTGTGGAATGTCCACAATACTGTATTCGGCTCAAAGCGCTCTTAGCTATGTGCGACTGTGTAAGTGGGCGTGGCCAAAGATAATAATGCCTAACTTAATTAACACAAACAGAAACAAGGCAATCGTAGCTCTCAGACTTCGCGCGATGTGCAACCGCACCGTTAACTCTATATACTTCCTTAACCTAAGTCCCATTAACGCTAAATGAACTTCGCTTTCCTAAGTCCATCAATATATAGTTATTTATTTCTTCGACGACGTACACCGTTGCCTTATATAGTAACACTGAAAACTGCGTATAGTTTGTTTCCGTAATTCTTCCCATTAATCGTCAAATTTTTCCGTTCCTGTTTTAGTTTAGTTTGCAAGTAATGTCGAAATAGTTAGTCACAATTATGTCATTTAATAGTCGGAAATTAAATTATGTCCGACTTTACGATAAAGAAGGTAACTTAAAGCGAAATCGGTCCTTCATAGCGAAATTTACACCGCTATACGGCCCATGCAATGCATTGACCGAATTTTACAATATTTTATTGAAGTATGGGCGTGACCTGATGATGCCATCAGGACACGCCCACTTAGACCGTCATGGCATGTCGTGAACGGGCGTCCGACGTCGCAGACAATTTGAGAGTACGTTCTGTGTTCGGAGTGTACAGGCCAGGGAAATGAGTTTGAATTGATTTCAACGGTAAAAATGGAAACTAGAAATCCATTAGAGGGTTATTTTGGTAGTGAATTACCGGCGATCTGTAATCATTGCGGAGTTATTGCGGCCTGAAGTCGCAAGACGTTAAAAAATTTGATAAATGTTTTGCATTTTTTCGGAAAAAAACTACCCCTTACGGTAAAATTTTCTAAATTATGTTCCGAAAGTTTTCATCGCCTCACCGATCGACGTGTTGTGTTTAAATTTCGTGAAATTTGGCGGACTTGAAATCGCTGAAATCGTGCGTTGCGTACCTAACAAAAATGTGCCTAGTTCTCCAGCTGTCGCTACTGCGCGGATCCCGCCCAAAATCTGCCTCCAGGGCCAGCCCCCGACAATGTACTCAGAGTACTACAGATTTCATCTAAATCGGTTAAGTTTCGGCCGAGTTATAGCCGAACGCGTGAACACCATCAAAACGCGCCGTAAACTGATGCCAATATTCGGCTGAAGCCTAGCTTTGAGCCGAATAACAATCCACAGTCAGTTATGGTTCAGTGGCATATTTAGGGATGCCAGTAGCCCGTGTCAAAAAGTCAAAAATCCCGATTATTTCCGCAGCCTCTTTCGTTATGAAAATCAACATAAAAGGTTGTAAAAAGTACTTCATTTAATGGCAATAAATAATGAAAATCTGCATATAATGTCATTTTTACCCGCGCGGCGCAAGCGATGCGTGGGTAATAGCAATCATCGCGTGTCTGTCTGTCTGTCTATGTGTTTGTGTGTGTGTCTGTGTGTCACACGCCGGTATTGTATCAAAACGGCTAAACGTAGAAAAACTGTCCTCGATCGAGGATCGAGGTCAATACCACGTGATAGCCAGGACTCTAGTTTTCTGACGCCAAACGCCAAAATTCGTTGGTTGACGACCCCATTTCCCCCTGAAATTTGCGCTCAACGTGACCCACCCCCTTTCAAATCAATTTTAACAACAAAGTGACACATCACCAACAAAAGGGGCGTGGTTATGGTCACATGACTGTTTTAAAATTTTGCCGTTTGTCGTGATGCAGCGCGTCACGCCGGTTTGTCAGCGACAGCTGAGCTATGTGTGTTTTCGCTGGATCAGGGTCCCAATTCCTGCTGACATCCCCTCTGTTGAATCGGTGAATCATGTTTTCTTTTGGTGTTTCTTAGAGCCCCGGAGGTCCAATACCCGGTCTATTGAACCGCCTATACGCCACTGCAAGTCAGTACCGTTGAGTAGGGATGCGCGTGTTTAAACGTTTAAACGATAATGAGTCGTTTATAGTTTATACGTTTACGAAATCAAACGTTAGTTTAAACGAACATGGCGGCAATGTCGAAAATTGTGTTTCATCTTCAGTGTTCACTGCTAATAATATGGAAAAGATAAAATTACATTTAAATAAATGTTTTCCAGTAGGCCTAATGCTATAGACCTAGTTTCTGTTGCAATTTATGCTACGAAATCAGCACGATTTTAGCTGTAATCAGTTATCTGACGCTGAGTTATTGGACTATGGATTGCTGTAAAAAAATTAGAGCGTGCACTGCACGCCGTGCACAGTAGACCTATTGAGTACCAATGAGTTCGGAACGGGACAGGTGTCATGGTACGCAAACCGCCTTTTTCGTTTAAACGTTTAGTAAACGTTTAGAAGGTTCGTTTAAACGTTTACAAAATTAAACGATAGGTGCATCCCTGTTGTTGAGATGCTGTTTTGTGACTGCTCAATGTTTTGATTAACCGTTTTTAACTACGTCCAAAAGTTACAAGAAGCGCATCTACCGCAGAGGGACCGCGCGACACGCTATGTCAGTTGAAATCTTGTCATGTTGCTGCACAGCTGTATGAAAAATCACATTTGTAAAAGCTTGCAGTAGCAATTATTCTACACGGGCGTGGCAACACGGGGCGTGGGAGTCGTCAGATACTAATCAAAATAACGAAAACTCTTTACAAGCAAGTAGACCTACATATTATTCGTTCTGTATCGTTATTCGTTGAATATCGAACAAGAGAGACCTCACTGGAGTTCGCACAGATCACTTTAGCACAATGAACTCGACAAACAACCAATGAATATTATGTGTTTTATGTGTTATGTGCATGTTTGGTGCTGCCCTCTGGCGAGTCAGAATGCATACGTCACCTTGGCATGCATATATAGACAAAAAAAACTTTTCATCACGTGACCTTAAACTTTGACCTTTGATTGTATCCTTCGATCTTGACTTAGGCTATAGATAGGGTCACGGTGCACATAGCATGTCAAATATCTAAGTTAAGGGCCGTTTCGTTAAAAATGATATCATTTGGAAACAGACATAATATACTCGCACACTAATCGGACCGACTCCTCACCCTGGACCACTGAAGTGGTGGTTAGTAATAAATATGTAACTTACTGTCTAAAAAGAAATTGAATGGCATTGTAGCATGCACCATTTGGTTTTCAATTAGCTGTGTAACCTTGTCGAAAGAGAGGAATAGACCCTCTAGGCCCTTCGCATCATTTCTTTTTCACTTCTGTATTTTCTAGTCTGTTTTACGTATTTACGCCGCATCGCCTATACACGTAGTGCATTGATTCGACCTATTGCTAAAAGTGTTTGTGTGTTTGTATGTTGGGTACATGGGTAGGCTGTGCAAAAACGGTTGAACTGATCTCGATGTCGTACTGTAGGATGACTCATGTGGGTCCAAGATGGAGTCCACATCGGACGAATCTATTCGCAGCCGCAAGGGGGTGACAAGTTGTCGATACGGCCTTTTGCCGAATTACTTTAGACACTTGTTTTTAATATGTGATCTGCCAATTGAACTTAATTGAATTGTGATTTCATTTGAAGTTTTAACTTGGACCCCAATGAAAAATCTGGGCTGCGCCACTGCATGCATATTCATGGATTCTGATGGACTCTTCGTCGTAAAGTTATTGCTAAGTGATGACATAAGCGTGCACCTCAAAATAACTGCAGTCCTTAATCTGTAATGTTTGGTTCGTGCAAGCGTCGTGCAAGCTGCAGATGAAAGCGTCAATACTGCTCGGTGTTCACGGACGAGGAGGGCACCACGGGGTCAGACAAGCAGGACAAGGTCGCCGACGTTTGTCCATGTGGGCGAGCTCTCGGCGGAATCCGATTGATGAATCTCTGTACCACACGCAGACATCAGAGCGACGTAACAGAATTACCACGAGAAAAAGACAGCGGTGTGCGTGCATGGAAAGGAAAGTTAGTGAGTGAGTGACCATCGGTTATTTTTATAAGGTTTATTTACCGACCTCGTTAGCCGGAAAGGTAAAGCAATCGGTAGCGTCCGTCCTTCTGTCTTTCCGTTTGTTTCTACGCTATCTTTAGAACCGACTGAACTTTGAACTTGAGTTTTTGTGTATGGGGTCATGACCATAGCTCACCTTGGACTGACAGTAAAGGTCAGAGGTCAATGTCCAGTATGTATGGGTGTGGTAACACGGTAACGCGGTCGGTTTGACCTCGATCCTCGATCGAGGACAGTTTTCCTATTTTTTACCTGCGGCGAAAACGACAGGTCTGTGAATCAACTAGAAAGCCCTTACTCGAGGTTGTACCGACCACTATAGCAACATTTTAGCGGACCGTGAATTCACGTCTCCCTCCTTTTTATATTAACTGTGCCATAATTGTTTTATTCATCTGTACTTTCATTTTTTAATCAGTCGGCTGCAATATTGCATCGTGTGATCGTGAACCTTAACTTATGACCGTGACCTTAGAAATGACCTAGAGAGGTCAAGATAAACCACCTAAGGGTTGTGGGTTGTGGGTTGTAGGTTATTTCATTTGATAGTTATCATCCGGGCACAAACACACACACACACACACACACACACACCTGACCAAGTGCTCTACCTGGACATGGGCGGTAAAGATTAACTGAACTTGATATGTCTTTCCTCGCAGCTAAGCGGCGAAGAACGTCGACACTCGGCAGTGAATACGCCCTTTGCCTGAACGGCACACTAAGCGCCGGGTAAATCCCAGACAAAGCCAACCAACTTGGACTGTGAGTCCCCCGGAAAAGGCAGCTACCATCCGCATCCACCATCGCCATTTATTATTATTACTCAGCCCGAAAGCTGATACTCATTTTACCGTCCCACGGAGGATGGACAGCTGAGTCGATCGACCTAGGCACTGAAGTAAGTTGTGCATCCCGTGCCCAAGGCTGTATATCGCCATGACTGTCGCGATAAACGCAACTGCCAGCGGTGAGATTCGAGCCAGGGTTCTCTCACACCGCAGTCAGACCACTGCGACCTGAATGTGTATGTCAGGATAATCAGTGCGCACTGCTCTGGACAGGCAAGGCTGTTTGATGGTTGGTGTCCTTTACAATCCGTCACAGTTGGTGCATGGCATACATTGAAAACCGTGGCGCTCATTTAAAACGTACAGAAAAATACCTTACGCAGAGCTGGCCGGTTAGTCCGAACAGCCAACGCCCCCAGCAGTGTCCACAGATGACAAGGTGCCTGCGAACTGCCGTTATATCAAGTCCACATGCGCGATGACGGCGTCCATGCACATCAGCTGACACTCCATGGGTGGTCCATATCCCGCACGACGCATATATGTTGGACCGTAGGACGTCCGGAGCCGGATGCGGCGAACATGGAAATGAATACGGGTGTTTGTGACATTTCCGCTGCGCTTTCCGTCGTCGCCTTCTGCGTTACGAATGTGTGCATAAGACGACGGGACCGGTATCCAAGTGGATTCAGTCATTCGTCATCGAACGTCATCTATGGACCCGTGCACAAATGGTTCAAGGGGCCGACGGACCCCCTAATTTTTTCACATCGGCGTCTGCACTTTTAGGCACATAGAAATAATTTCTCATCAATAATTTTTTTGAAGGTTAGTTATGAGGTTGTTTTGGTTTCGTTAGGAGTATCAGTCCGGTTAATTACCGCTAATGCTATGTTCTGTGGCTCCAGAGAACGCAATCCAATATAGCTTACATGTTGTGACACTGAAAATTTATTAAGGAGTTTATTTCACTTAACTCTTGAAGTAAAGGCGATTTTTGTGCATCCTGCGAATAGACAGTTTATGTAGATGATGCAATACATTTTTATCGTGCAGTTCTGATTTTAATTTATTTGATTTGCACAACAAACTGCTAAGGTGTCATAGCCTTGCCATTTTGTTAGCTATAGCAGTACAACTAACCTTGCATGCGACGTCCTATATATTCACAAGAACATTTAGGCAGGCCTAAACGTATCTCAGACAGCGATAATACCCGAAAATTGTCCGGAGATTGCATGACCTCCTAAAATTCAAGACGACCAGTGCCCCTGACCTCATCACCAGTTTTCACGCCGCGGCCGATATAATACTTGTGAGGGAGGTGATCAAGGATGCATCTTCGGATCTAATCCCGCTCTATAAATTTACTTACTTACTTACTTACTTATTTTCTCAGAGAAAGATCGACAATGTGTGTTCATGGTTTGTTAACGACTTCAGTCTGCACGCGCATGCAACGGCTGGAACAAACGGCGACCGAAGCATTCGCTGACTCTTTCAGCCGATTAAGACCTCCGAGAAACTTGAGAATATGCTGCGGGGCATTTTAATAC
>Ga0209780_1000483_pt1 | contig 21266 bp, 16 predicted proteins | sample WorMetexBAHAMAS2_FD_187384 | JGI IMG/M metagenome (GOLD analysis project Ga0209780, IMG submission 187384) | Marine gutless worms symbiont microbial communities from Max Planck institute for Marine Microbiology, Germany - Inanidrilus exumae... | ecosystem: Host-associated > Annelida > Digestive...
TAGCAGATGCTAAAATTCAAGACTTCATGCGCAGTACTTGCCTATCTATCGTCTAATTTGTTAAACGAAGTAGGTTTGTCTCTTTTTCGGTATTTTGAAGCAGGCCTACATGTGTGCGATATCGTCGTTAAAAAGTTCACGTTTGCTATCTCATCTCCTGATGAGTTCTTGTCATGCATTCGCAGCACCATGCAGCCGTGAAAAAGTAACTAACTATGTGGCGGGAACACTTGCATGCGGATTAGGTTTATATGGGATGAATGTTTATGTGTACGCTTTGTACTCTTGACTTGAAAAACGAGTTGCTGATTATTCATGTAAAGTAAAGTAAAGTAAAGTATATTATGAGGTACTTATATAGCGCGTTCTTACGGCCTAAACAGTCACGAGGCGCTACAGAATGACACGTGTTAACGGGATCACGTAGTTTTTACCTGCCACCCACACGCCCATCCTGACTTAACTCCGTAAGCATTCACCAAATGGCACCACCCGAAACGAGGAGGCACACATCTGATAGGCCTATAGCGTACTACTCAATTTATCGACCTCTGAACTCTGAAGGATGAAAGGATGAGTTCGCCTAGTTGGTTGACCCATAGGCCATAGCGGACGGCTTACCCATATAAGTGCTCACCCGTCAGCTGCAGGTCGAGCGTGGGACGTGGAAGTTCGCTGGTCAAAGACCAACGTTCTAACCACTGTGCCACGCAACCGATAAACTCTGCTCTTATGGCCCTTACAAATACGCCTCAGCACACGCCGAAGCGTGCACACTGCACAGCCCGTTAGGCCTATTAGTTAAATGTAGACATGGGGGTCAGAATCAGAAAGCGAGTCGCGGACTCGCGGACTGACACTACTGACAGCGGATCCGAGACAGCATCTACCTGCGCACGCGCCACGCGGTCGCGGATGTGGATCTGTGGTCAGAATCCGCGGACTGACGAGGACACAACATTTCGGGATCCGCACATCTCTGCCGAACACCAATGGCACCGAATGTATGTATTCTATGCTCCTAGAGGGGAAGCAGCACATCTTGGGGCACTACCCCCTGAAGGGACGATCTCCGTAAAATTTTCCGTGGATGTCAATGGATGACCAAGGTACCAGACGGAGAAAAAAAATTGCCGAAAATTTCAACCGGCTGAGTAGAGCGCATCAACGTTACATACAGACATACGACGGGATGGCCATAGCATATAGCGAACTTGAACATAAGTTCACTTTCGCTAAAAACTTCAATCATGTCTTATTTGGTACAGTTGTATATGAAGAATCTTAGCAAGTTAGGCTTATAGCATTGTAAAGTGGTAACAGGATGCGGACATAGGCTAGAGGCTCAGGCCTGTGCTTGTCTACTCAGTCTACGTCTACGTCTTGGTTGTCGACTGTGGCACAACTGTGCAGTGTGCACAGTGGAGGTACGGAGCCCGCGAAGGGACATGCAGAGAAAAAATTATCTGGTGCGCACGAGATAGCATCTCGTAGTAACGAGATAGCATCTCGTTAACACGAGATGCTATCTCGCACAAGTAACGGCACCATACACGAGAATTTTCTGCATGTCCCTTCGCGGGCTCCGTAGGTTTCGGTGAATTCGGTGAATAAACTGTCTAGGTTATTCCAAACCACGAATTTGCTGTATTTCGGGAATCGATGAAAATTGCGGTACAACATTTTTGTTGTTATGTTTCGAAACGTAGGTTTAAGTGGTTGTACGTATTGTTTTTAGTTCTGTAGATAAGATGCACTAGGTGATTTTGTTGGGTGTGCGGTTTGAACGAGAGTTATTCAGTTTTGTGCATGTTCACTTACGTCCGAGTTGCGGATCTGCTCGTGCTACATCAGTGTCGAAAATGAGAGCTCACCGGGTAGCTCACCGGGTGTGGCTGCTCCAGTTGTAAAGCATCAGATCAAAACATTAATCCATCAGAGTCGGCAGCCAATAGGGTTATGCGGACCAAGAGTCCATAAAGAAACCCATCTTCTTCTGTCTTAGAATATTCAAATGTCCCTCGAAGCTGATCATATCCAGTTTTTTTCAGCGGAAGGACTGCTCGCATTAAGATTGGTGAGTTGATTGGTGATCGGCTAAAATCGGAGTTTGGCATATCTGCTGGCACACGATTAGGCCCTTCGCTTTTCATTATGCATCTTCACGACATTCCGAAATGTATTAGACCCAAATTTGCAGATGACCTTGTCGCGATATCTGTTGCAAATGACATTTCAGTCATTGAAGTGGAGTTACAAGCAGCAACCGATCAGTTGGTACAGTGGGCCGACAGGGAAGGTATGGTGATCAATGTAGACTAGACCAAGGTTATGTTGTTTAGAGATTCTACGAAGGATGTCAGTGTGACGATTCACAATAAAGCTGTGGAAAAGGTTCATAGTTTCAAGTATCTAGGGGTCGTACTTGATACTAATCTTGATTTCGGAATGCAGGTTGACTATGCCGTTGGAAAAGCCAAGAGAGCGCTTGCTAAGATTTGCATGTTGATCAAGGGTAGACAAGGCATCTCTGTGAACATTGGAGTTGATATCTATAAATCATTAGTCAGACATCACCTAGAGTATGCTATCCCATCATGGGATAATATTACTGAACAGAATCTTGCCAAACTGGAAAGTGCTCAGTCACAGTGTCTCAAGCGGATTACTGGTGCCAAGACTCACTCCGCTTCATCTGCTGTCGAAGTAGTTTGTGGAATCGTTCCCATAAGATTTCGCAAAAGAGAACTCTGTAACAGAGAATACATTAGGATCCTAACTCTGGACTCTTGTACGGAAGTGAAGCAATCTATGGCATCTAGTTTCAGAGTGGGTCTGAAGTTTTGTCCTCTGGAATATCTCAAGGTGATCAGTTGTGAGTTACACAGACGACTGGATGTCAGTCAACTCGATTGCTCCAGCTCAGAAATTGACAAAATTTCAGTCACTCGTCAAATAAACACTGTTAGTATACTCGACGATAACACTACTACTACATCTGAGAAGTACAACAAAGCAACAGCCGAATTCATCTTTTCGGTAAAATCACAAAGCCTCCTGGTATTCACAGACGGTTCAGTTTGCGGTGTTGGTCCAGCATGTGGTGCTTGTGCAGCTGTCTCGTACACTCATCTCCACGTTCTCGCACCCGTGCCGTTGGCATGGTGGTTAATAGTCTCGAATGTGAAATCGAGGGCATCTTGCTAGGAATTGAGCTCGTCATTGAATGTATACACGATCAGCCATCTCTAAGTCGTAGTACAGCCGACATATTCTGCGATTCTACAGCCGCTATTGACTCCGTCGCTTCTTTCGCACCAACAGCAGCTTTACAATCTCTCCGTTGACATTAAACTGATCCATATACTCGGTCATGCTGGATTACTAGGCAATGACACTGCCGATAGTCTTGCATGTAGCACATCAGCTTCTCAGTGGTAAAATATCTGCGCCGAGTACCATATCAAGATCTGCAGCATTCGACGTTGCCAGGGACATTTCACTTAAATCGTGGCAGCGATCTTGGGATCACGATCTTACGGGACGGTACACACACAATGTAATTCCATCTGTTCAGACGAAAGTGGTGTTTCCATTCGAACGAGACATTGGAATCTCATATGTAAGGCTGCTTCTCCACGACACCATGCTGGAAGATGATAGCTACAGAACTGGTACCTCCACAAGTCCTGCATGTGAATGTCGTTCGGGCAGAGAAACTGCAGAACATTTCCTTATCCACTGTACAAGATATACCCAGATCAGAAAGGATACTATTGAAGCTGCACTTGATATAGTTAACTGTTCCAGAAATGCTCACCTCACCGAGAATTTGGAAGTTCTGCTAATTTCACCATCCATAGATGTTGTCTCCAAGGCTGATAACAACATTGTTAAATACCTACTGTTTGAGTTTCTCACCAACACCAAACGTTCATTATAACACTGCCATCATCACCTGCGTCTACATACACATTGTTGTTGTCACTATGAACTGTTTCTACACAAGACTATACCCATGGATACAACATACTGACATTTCACATTGGATTGTCTGCACCGTTGGAGTCAATGCACCGAGTTGACTCTACCTGTGGTATTTACCATGACGTCACCGGGCGCGCTACAGGTCGTCATCAAGAACTACAACAACAACCTTGAAGCTGTTGACTGAAAGTGCACTCACAATGTCCTGGGATAGAGTATCCCAATGGCTCACAACACGGTTGGAGAAAAAGTACAATCTCAAATCAGTGTGCAGTGAGATTTAACCAACTTCATACTGTGACCACGTGTACAGCAGTAATCTCAAAAAAACGTTGAGACTGGGTAGCCTACACGTAAGCCGTCACTGCTGCATTAGTTGTATGCGATAGTAAAGAGCAATACACGCCGATGTTTTGGCTAGAGACTGGGACATCAGTGAAACCATGCATCATTTTGTATACTTCAGTCAAGTCTAGTCTATTCCTCCTTTCTTCCAAAGACCATAGTCTTAGGGTTTCCAGTCTAGCTTCATAGCTCATAGCTCTTAACTCAGAAAAGAGTCTTGTGAAACGGTGTTGTGCACTCTCAAGCATAACCTTGTCTTTGCTGTAATACGGACTCCATACTGGCAAGCAGTACTCCAGATGCGGTCTAACCAGAGTTTTGTAAAGCTGAACCATGATTGTTATATTTCTGTGTTTGATAGTGCGTTTTATCATTCCCAGCATCTTGTTTGCTTTATTGCAGGCATAATGACAGTGATCAGCTACTTTAAGGTTACTGCTAATGATCACTCCAAGATCCTTGTGCTCGGTCACTGAATTCAATAACTGCCCATTCATGAAGTAAGAACAGTTAGTGTTTCTGGGTCCAGTGTGCATGACTTTACATTTGGAGACATTAAATTTCATCTGCCAGTCCTCTGCCCATTTGCATAATGCATCAATGTCCAGTTGTAGCTGAAGTCTATCCGCAGGGGTGATGGCTTTACCGAAAATTTTAGAATCATCTGCAAATTTAAGTATGGTACTGAGTAAGTTCCAATCCAAGTCATTTATGAAAATCAAAAACCGTAGTGGGCCCAATACAGAGCCCTGTGGCACACCACTAAGGACCAATCTCCAACTAGACATAACTCCACTTACACAAACCAGCTGCATCTTGTTTCCCAGCCAATCACCAATCCATCTGGCTACTCGACCATCTATACCATGCGCTATGATCTTTGACATCAAACGACTATGTGGGACCTTGTCAAATGCTTTGGCGAAGTCGAGAAAAATTATATCGACACTCTCTTTATTATCTCTGTAAGAGGTAACATTATCTAGGAAGGCTAACAGGTTGGTGACTAGTGTTGTTAGGGTGTCAGGAATTTGCAACTCCTTCGGTGGCGGTGTTTTTTTTTGACATGCCACCACGGTGGCGGTGTCGGTGGCGAATATCGGTTGGTGTCAAGGCTAGAGTTGTTAATTGGAAACAGGTGGATGTCGCGGCTTCGAGATCGTTCGATTTGTCCTGGAATGCGCTAATTGCTCACTGCATGCAACGCGATGGTAGGGGTGCACGCGACGGTCTCACTAAGTACAGCTGTGGCAGTCCTATCGTTTGCGAGTGGGAAGCGGACGTGAGGGGGGAGGGCGAGCGGTGTCGCCGACTGATTTCGCCTTGCGTTCATGCAGGGATCAAATGACGCTGCGGAAGTGATGGGCAGTTTTCAGGAAACAGCGCCCAAAAAGATTGCCAAGAACACTGTAAAACACCGCGATGGCGGTGTTGGTTTGGTGGTAGCTAACCACCGCGGTGGCTGTGAAAGTTCAGTGGTCGTAACAACACTATTGGTGACACACGAACATCCTTGTCTGAAACCATGCTGTGACTGAACTCGTTATTAAGTCAAACATTTTGAGGTGCTGGGTTATCACATCCCTGACTATAGATTCCATAACCTTTGAAAGATGGCATGTCAAGCTGATGGGTCTGTAGTTTTCTGGGCTATTTCTGCTTCCTTGTTTATATATAGGTGTGACGTTTGCAAGCTTCCAATCATGAGGAACTTTACATTCTGACATAGACAGATTAAAGAGGAGGGTGACTGGAACTGTTATTTCGTGACAGACAGCTTTTATGAATCTGGATGACATTTTCTACACCAGCACATTTATCTTCCCTTAGACACAGCAGTCTTTTTTTGTACCTCTTCTTCAGTAAAGATAATGTCACACAGTTTGTCGCTGTCGCTCCCAGTGAAAATATTGGTGGGGACCGGTATACATTTGTCTGTTGGAAAACAGATAAACTATTAGGGGCAGTCTATGGCGACTATAATAGTAGGCCTACAAAAGAAATATCTTTCAGTGCATTCTTCAAGTCTGTGACTACTAAATACATGTAGGCCTATGTTAAGAAACGTTCGGATTTTAGTTTTTTTGGGCCAAAAGTTAATTACTATGGAACACTATTGGAAAACCATACTCTGGGAATTAACGTTACTATAGGCCTGTTTGCAGGCTTTGAATTTAGGTCAACTAATTTGCAATCTATCACCTATACTGATTACCATAGCATCAAGATAGTTTACAAGTCATAGAATTTGCAGAAGATGCAAAAACCTGTCTGAAAGCTGAAGTATGTTACTTATAACTAAGCTACAACTAAGCAATCATTTTGGAAGCTAATTGATAGGTCTTAATAGTTAATTATTCGTCCGAAGGCGAATATTGGAAATACTCTATGGGCCAAAAGAACGGCCTTCATGCGTTCGGCTATAACTCCGCCGAAAGTGAACCGATTTGGATGAAATCTGGAACATTGTGAGCCAAATGTTGGGGGCTGGCCCTGGCAGATTTTGGGCACGATTTGCGCAGTAGCAACAGTTTTAGAGGGAGCCGAAATTTTGTTTTTGTTTGTCATGTGAATGACGCACGATTTCACCGATTTCCCGTCGAACAAATTTTACGACATTTGAAAACCACAACGTCGATCGGTGAGGCGGTGAAAACTATCAGAACAATTTCAAAAATTTTACCATAAGGGGTCGTTTTTCAAAAAACGCAAAAATTGCTAAAAAAATTTCCAGGTCTTGTGACTTCAAGCTGTGATAACTCCGCAATGATTACAAATGCCGAAAACTCACAGCCAAATGATCGGGTTGCTGATTGGTCACCGCAGCTATTCTATACAGTGGTCAGATGCGCTCTGACGATCTCATGGTACACTACTACACTGTAGGACTGTAATTTGAGTTTGGCAATCTTGTGCAATGTGAAGTACTATAATGAGATTGGTGTGAAAAGGCGATTTCTGTTTTGAGATCAGCAACTGTCATTGTGTTACACCCATGGGAGGATCTCAGTAAGTCAGAAGGCCAGTGATTTGCGATCAACAATGGAAGTAGATTTGACAATGGCAATGTCTGGGAATACATGGTTGATGGTGTTAAGTAGGATATGAACTTTTTTACTGTTTCTCAAGAGGCTGCAGCGGTTCATGAAAAATGGTGTAAGAAAAACGGTAAATGTCTAATTGTCTGGAAAGTGGCAGTTGGTGTGCATGTGTCTGTATGTATAATCACTTGTAAATCGTTATTCGTTATCTTATCGTGTTTTTGCATTTTTGTGCAGTGTTGCAGTGATTCATAGGTGAACAACATTCACCAGTGAACAACCAGTAACTGCAGCACTGAATAAAAATTATGAATGAGAGAACAAATTAACTGCATAGATGGATACCTGTGAATTAAGTCCGTCATCACTATTTTCAGATAAGCAGTCTCTGAGTGGTGTGTCAACAGTGTCTGGAACATCTGGACTCTCGAACTACAGCTCCATTTCAGCTGACAGTTTACTGGATGGTTCATCGTGGACTGCAATCTTTGATTATGAAGCGTCATGCGATGATGAGCTGTCACTGTGCCGAGGCAGACACGTTCGAGTTCTCTCACGTGATGCAAGAATTTCTGGTGATGAAGGTTGGTGGACTGGAGAAGTGGAAGGCCGTGTGGGGATTTTTCCAAGTGCTTACATTGTACAGCAAGAAGTGTTGCACCGTATTTCACCAGTGAAGATGCGTCGTCCATTTGAAATTGAGTTTGAAGAAATTGACCTAAAAGAAATTATTGGTGTTGGTGGATTTGGGAAGGTATACAGAGGATTGTGGCAAGGTGAAGAGGTTGCTGTGAAAGCTGCATGCCAAGAGGCAGGTGAAACAATGAGTGCAACCATTGAGAAAGTACGTCAAGAAGCAAAGTTGTTCTGGTTACTGGATCACAGCAATATTATAGCCCTGAAGGGGGTTTGCCTACATGAGCCTAATGTATGTCTGGTTATGGAATATGCAAAAGGTGGATCTCTTAATTGCATACTGACTGGTAATCGTATTCCTGCTGATGTGCTGGTAGATTGGGCTATACAGATTGCAAAAGGCATGCATTACCTCCATGAAGTTGCACCATTACAACTTGTGCACCGTGACCTGAAATCTAGCAACAGTAAGATATAGAAATTTGTTTTTGCTACTGGTAGTTGTGATTTGGTAGATATTGTGATATAAATGACAGTTTTACCGCATGATGCTATGCTAGTGCAGTATATGCTGTCATTGTATGTCCGCTGTCACAAGCCAGTATTGTACCAAAGTGGCTAAACATAGGATCACGGATGCAATGCTGTATGATAGACCAGGGACAATAGTTTTTTGATGCCAAAGATCTTGGCAAAATTCCAATGGGGTTACCTTCAACAAGGCAGGTTATGTTAAAATTGGCAATTTTAAACCAATGTTTTGCAATATCTTTGAACCAGTGCATGATATTGACATAGTTACTATGGAAGGCTAATAAGAACTCTTGTATGCTCTATCGGATGGTACTATTTCCAATGATTTTAATGACCCCTAACTCACCCTTAAAAGGAGTGTGGTCACGGTCATGTGACCCATTTTTACCATGCGATGCCATGCTAGCATGGTATATGTTGTTGTTGTGTGTCCATATGTCCGTCCGTCACATGCTGGTATTGTACCAAAACTGCTAGACATAGGATCATGCAAACAACACCTTAACGATATTCCATGGAGTGTAGTTTACTGATGCCAAACATCTCAGCAAAATTCCAACGGGGTCAGAAACGGTGCAAGATAGGGACATAGTTACTATGGAATTCTAATAGGAACTCGTGTGCACTCTAATGAATGGTGCTATTTCCAGTGACCTTGAGTGACCTCCAACTAAGCTAAGCCGTCCATTTTCGACATTATGTATTGCCTTTCATAGTGGGTGGAGTTAGAGACTTCAAAGTCGTTAGATAGGTTGAATGTAGCAAGTGCTAGTCTGCGGATGGCAAACCATCCCGGAAAGGGGCATAATCAGGTCATGTGAACCATTCAAATTTTGGTTGGCACTTGGCACCAACCATGTGATAGCTGAGCTTCTTATAAATTAAGGCACCCCTCCTAACCTCAATTAAGGGGCTGGATCTATAGCCGAAGAATAGCTATACCAAAACGACCAATAAACTTGTAATTTTTAGCGTTTTACGGCATAATTTATCAAAATTTGTTACACAGACGGCTTTATATTGCAGTAAGCAGCTAGAAACTACTTTTGATCAAGTTGGTAAAAAATCGTTGCATATCATCTTTAAATCTACAGAGGCAAAAGCCTCAAGTAAGGTTCATGACCTAGTCTTAACGTTAGGGGGCCATGACTCTAACCTTATGCCTTATGACTTTAACCTTAGCCTGTACTAATGTATTATGAACAGAGACCTACTTGGGATTCGGAGAATAAGGAATTTGCACCTGAAACATTCTAGCCTTGTTGGGAAATATAAAATTCATGACCTTGGCATCTTGGCAGAAGATGCTGACTTTAGGATGCCACACCTTGCATGCCTACGGTGCTTGATGCTCGTGCCCACGGCGCTCGATCTGTTGCGCTTGCAGCCCGCCAGTTCAGAATTTTCCAATGGAGCTAGTTTTTTGCTCCACTAATCATTTGTTTAGTTTCATGGCCGTGAGCTCAAGCCACGCTCGCTAACCCCCCTTGACCATACGGAGGGTATAAGAATGCCACATGCCAAATTTCGTGGTAGTCTGCTCAAAACGGTGGCCATTCACACTCCAAAACACCCCATTTTCGCAATTTTGTATCACCTTTCACATCTTCGTAGTGGGTAGAGAATACTAGAGATGGAGACTTCAAGTTTGGTAGATAGGTTGATCGTAGCAACTAAGTAAGCCCAGGGTGACAAACTATCCCTGAATGGGGCGTGGTCAGGTCACATGAACTATTTAAATTTTGGTTGGCACCAACCATATCTCCGGAACGGCTGAAGCTAGAGTGGTCATATTTTGCATGCCATGTAGGCTATGTCAAGTCCCAGCATAAGGATGACAAACCACCCTTAAAAGGGGCGTGGTGAGGGTCATGCCCTCGATATCTGTGGAACGGCTTAAGTCGAAATCGTCAAATTTTGTATGCAGGTAGACTGCATCAAATTCCAGCCTATCCTATGGTGACAAACCACCTCTAAAAGGGGCGTGGTCACAGTCACGTGACCCGTTTTTTAAAATTTTGTCCCAATCATATCTTTGTAAATGGTGAAGCTAGGCACTGCAAAGTTCGTGTACTGATTGATACAGAGCAGTACGAGTGCGTAATATATCACTCTTAAAAGAAAAGAGGTCATGTGACTCTGAACACATCCCTTTTAAGTTAAAGGGGATGTGTTCAGAGTCACATGACCTCTTTACCTTTTGGGAAATAAGTGATAATATCTGGGAAATGGTGCAAAATAGAGACATAGATGCAATGGAAGACTAAGACCATGTCACACCTGCAATTTTATCGCGCGATTTTGTCGCGCAACTTTATCGCGCGACAAAATGGCAAGTGTGACATGGCGTATCGCGAAACTCCTCAATAGTCACGCAACTCCTTTTCTGATTAGAGCAGCACTCTATTGTGTGCAACTTTGTCGCAAAAATGCGATGAATGAGCCTAATTGGTCAGTTCTCATTTATGTGACAAAGTCGCAGTGTGCAACACGGCATGTCACACTTGCGATTTTGTCGCGCGATAAAGTTGCGCAACAAAATCGCACGATAAAATTGCAGGTGTGACATCGGTCTAAGAGGAAATCATATGTGGCCTATTGAATGGCACTCTTGAATGACCTTCAAGGTCACTTTTGCTGTTTTAAATCTTTATAACTCCCACAGCTCTTGAAACATAGCATGAATTTATTAACATAGGGCATCGTGTGGTCCCTCTGCGTTAGCGGAGCTTCTTGTATGCAAGGAGACATAGTCGTTAGTTACAAATTTACAATGAAACGCTTATTGTAAATCATGTGACCTATAATCGAATGGCACCATTGCGAATGTCTTTGAATGACCTTGAAGTTTACTTTTGCTGATAGAGGCTCATCTATCATCCGTCAATGATAGATGAGCATCTTGTGTGAAAATGTGGAAGTGATCAAGTGTAGTGCGAAGTGGGTGGAGATGCAAACCTTGGCCTGTTCCACTGACTGTAGCATTGATGCCAGCTTTTAACAAACAGTAATTATTGGTGCCAACTGATATTATAACGTTCTTAGTAATGAAAATGTCGCCAATCCACATACAGTGTCGCAGTTTTCACCATACAGTATCTGACTCTATATTCATGAAAGGAAAGGAAAGGAAGCGTATTTATATAGCGCCATACTATGTATATCTCAAAGCGCTCAGGCATGGATCACACAGTTTTACCTGCAAATACACCATGCCTGACTTTCCTTCGTATGCGTTCACCAGATGGCGCCACCTCTAACTGAGGTAAGAGACATCTAATTGCAGCTTACTACTCATCTATCGACCCCGAAGGGCTGAAAGGCCGAGTTGGCCTGGTTGGTTGACCCATAGCGGACGATTTACCCACATAAGTGGTCACCCGTCAGCTACAGGTCGAGCGCAGGACAGAGAAAGTACGCCGGCCGAAGACCGACGTTCTACCACTGAGCCATGCAACCAACCTGATGAGGTGTAAAAGCAGTTAAAAAAGACAAAGGGGCTTAGACAAGATGAAGCATGGCAATTGTAAATACTGAACACCTAATTCAAATGTGACAGCTTTTGTTATTGAAGATGATTTAATGAAAGAGAGGTCAAGCATGGAAAGGTTCATCAGAAACCCAGTTCCACTTCTGATAACAGAGGAGGAATTGTTTTTGTTAGGCCCATCGCCTGCGCTCGTGCATAAGGTGTGTGCCTATTGCTACAGACGAGTATTGTAGTCTGTCTGTGTATCCGTCTGTTGGTAACGTTTGTGAGCCCTGCAAAAACGGCTTAAGCGATCCAGATGCCATTTCGGGACTGACTCACATGGTCCCAAGGAACCATGTATTGTATGGGGGTCAAGATCCCCCAAGGGGAAGGGGCAATTTTGGGGGTTGTCTGGCCCATTGAACTGTATTGTAAAACAGGATTTTATGGTTTTAGGTAAAAGGGTAAGTTCTGCAAAAATGGCTGAACCAATCAAGATGCCGTTTGGAGGCTAACTCATGTGGGTCCAAGGAACAGTGTGTTAGATGGGGTCAAAATCGGACAAATCCATTTGCAGCCACGAGGGGTGACAAATCGGCGATGTGGTCTTTTGCAAAATTATAAGGTGTTGAAGAATGTTTTCTACTTGGAGGGAAATGACAAAATTGTACTTTGATGTAGTTACTGTTTAGTGAGCAAGTAAATGTAGTACACTTGAGTTTTGTTCTGATTTTAATGAAAATATAGCCAGTGCATTGACACATTGAACTAAAAGAGGAATTGAACTGAACTGCCATTCAATGTGTAGTTCTTATATTTGTTGTTTTTTTTAGTTTTGTTACTTGAAAGTGTTGCAAATGGGGATATCACTCACAAGACTTTGAAAATTACGGACTTTGGATTAGCACGTGAAGTGTATCGTAACTCATGTACAAGTTCTGGTATTGGTGGAACATATGCATGGATGGCACCAGAAGTTATCAAACACTCAACATTCACTAAAGCAAGTGATGTTTGGAGGTAAGAAAAGTTGTTTGTTCGTTCTTTGTGGGCAGGGGTCCAGCCTACTCTGGACCCCAGCACTGAGACCATATAGCGGTCCAGTGCGCTGTCCCAGGGAGAGGAAGGGAATTGGTAGGTGTGCGATGTGTGTGTTAGCGACGTGCGGGGAAGGCGGGTTAAGTAGGTGTGAGCAGCTTGTCGGGTATTTCTATAGCGTGCCCCTTCTAGACGTGGCCTACTGTCTGGCTTAGCCCTGACTGGCTCTGTATATTAAGCCACCCAGCGGCCAGCCAAGTCTATTTACTTCGACTAACGCCGTCGCGGCAGGCAGACTTGACACTGCTAGATTAAGGTGCCTGCAATGGTCACAGTTTATAGAGGACACCGTCGAACCCTCTTTCCTGCCCGGGATTATCTCCCTGTTCATCATGTGCATAGGAATTATTAGAAATAATTCTATGGTTGTCGGACGCGCCTGGGCCTAGTCGAACCCCAGCCACTGAGTGTATCATGCTCTACTGCACATGGTGGCCGAGTGCATTAATCACTCGGCCACAAGGGCAGGTAAGTTGTTTGGTCACTTTTTTAAATTTTAAAATCATTAGTTGCACTGCAGCTGTGTGTAATGAATCGTGGGCTGAGTGGTAGTGCCAGCCTGTGTTAACACTGACTACTGTTGTCAATGGGAAGGGGCAAATTTTACCCCACCCCCTACAGAATTGACACCCATCGACCAGTTGTCAAAAATTTGTCACAGGTAATTACATTGACTACGTTTTTATCTGTACCAAACTTGGTGCAAAGCCGTCCACGGGAGAGGACATCTTTGTAAATGAATGAAAAATAAGGAAAATTATTTTAGTTTATTTACATATACCTTTTTACCCGTGAAAAATAGCCATCATCGTGTGTCCGTCTGTCTGTGTGTCACACGCTGGTATTGTATCAAAACGGCTAAACGTAGGATCACGCAAACAACACCACGTGATAGCCCAGGGAGTCTAGTTTTTGACGCCAAAATTCGTTGGTGGACGACCACCCTTCCCCCTGAAATTTGCGTTCAAAGTGACCCACCCCCTTTCAAACACCAAAATTTCGACCAATATCCGCTCATAGCGCCTCAACTGTAAGAGCTAGCGAAAAAAAGTTCAATTATCGCTAATAGGAAGTCGACCACGCACTTTCCAACGAGCCATAGATGTACGTTACCCCTAACTCCCCCAAAGGGTGGCACAAAACGCGATTTTGCTATTTTTTCCAGTAAATTTCAACTTCTGTCGAAAAAAGTATGCTGCAAAGTTTCTTTGTGTGAAAACTTCCAGCGGCAAAGTTGTAGCTACATCATTCTTCTATCTAACGGTCCATAGATCGATTGCGGGCGACGTCCCCATTTACCTGACCCACCCCCATCGAAAAACGCCGATTTCGACAGATTTCGCTTAATAGTGCCACAGCCGTGAGAGCTAGCAAGAAAAGTTCAATTATCGCTAATAGGAAGTTGACTACGCGCTTTCCATCGTGCCATAGATGAACCCTGTGCGACGTGCGTTACTCCTAAGTCCCCCAAAGGGTGGCTCAAAACGAAAATTTTTACATTTGGCGTTGCCTGTCATTTCTTTGTTGCAGGTAATCGTAGACATTTCAAACTTAATATGTGGGTTGAACATAGCAAATCCCAGCCTACTGATGATAAAACGTCCCTGAAATGGGCGTGGCCACGTCACGTGACCCATTTTAAACTTTTAGTCCCCTTAAGATATCTTTGGAACGGCTTAAGCTAGAGACTTCAAATTTGGTGTACATGTTGATCATAGCAAGTCCCAGCCTACGGACGACAAATTGTCCATGAAAGGGGCGTGGTCACTGTCACGTGATCTCTTTAATTTTTGGAAAATAAGCGTTAATATGTCGAAAATGGTACGAGATAGCGTCATAGTTTCTATTAAATTTGAATAGGAAGTCTTATGCGCTCTATCGAATGGTTATGTTGCTGATGACCTTGGGTGACCTTTAAGCATGTTAAACCATCTCAATTTCTACATTTTGTATTGCCTTAGGCATCTTCGTAATTGGCTGTCGCACAGCCTACCGCTGCAATTGCCGCTGGCCAATTGGATGGCTGTTTGTTCGGGCTCAGCCCCTCTGAGCCAGGCTGTTGGCTGTCGTCTGATTGACGCGCCGCACAGCGCTGTTGATCATTCGCTGATGTCATGCTATATAAATAGAAACACGGGTAGTCCCATCCATGCGCCGCCATTTTGCGCCCAAAACGTAAACAGCTGCTAGCCCACTACATCCGTTTGACCGTGTTACAGTTTTGTCTGGAACTAAAATCATTAAATTTTAATGCATTTTCAACAAACACGACTGGCAGATTTGTTGTGTTCTAACAAGCAGTTATCAGAGTGTCCAGTGTTAAAATTAACTGTACTTTACTGTCACGGTCACATTAAAAGAAAAACCCTGCATGGTCTTTGAAGTTACGCTTATGCACGGTTGGCTACAATTTTTTCTGCGTGATGCAGCGTGACGCGCGGGTTTGTCAGCGACAGCTGAGCTACTTGTTGTAAGTACTTATAGAGTTCACCGCTCCACCGATTTTGACATGTGGTGGCTCAGGTAACGTAGAATCACCAATTTGGGGTTACAGAAACTAAAATTAACATTTATCTCTTTTTGCCCTTGCTATAGAACACTAATGGGAGTCATTTGTGCAGTTACTGATGACTTCAAAGTCATTTCATCTATTTGTATTAAGTTAACAATTGAATGTTTTGTAGTGAAAGTAATGCTTTAGCACAACCATGGTAGTTTTCAGTGCCAAATTTTGTGCAGAAATTCCTCAGCCATCAGCGTTTTTAGGAATGCTGAATAGAAATAGGGAGCTGAATAGAAATGGGAGCAAATATTTACGATTGTGTCTAAATATGCCTTATGTACTACTTGCAGTTTTTGTTTAAGGGGCTTTCTTCTCCAGAATTACTGCAGATTGAGCCAGGTCCCTAAAAGAGAATCTGATGAGGATAACTGGAGCAGGTTCTTGCCATGGTAAAAGGCATCTGGTAAAAGCTTACGGGGTGAAGGCCTGGTGTGGTTGATTGGAGCGGTGGTGTGTTTGCTAGCTGCATGCCGTGGGTCCAATTGTATGTTAATGTGTGCAATGGATGGCCGCAATTTGCACTGCAGCACCATTGGCTCTTGCCAATCAACTGCCACTTCCTACGATTGTACAGCGCGGCTGGTCGCGGCATTGCCGCATTGCCGCTGTAAGTAACGCTATAGAAGAATCTGACCTTTACTTTTTTACCTATGTATGTCCCTTTGTTTGTCTGTCACAGTACTGTGGTGTTCTATCAAAATGGCTAAATGTGGCATCAAACAGCAAAACATTCTAGTTTTCTGATGCCAAAGACCTATATGAAATCCTAGTGTTGTCATGCACAATGGAGGCACCAAATACACGTGTGGTAGGAAAAGTTTGCTATGTGCAACAAATAACATGCTGTATCTGGAAAACGATACAAGACAGACACATACGGTAGTTTCTATGAAAGGTGAAAAGAAAATATATGTACGCAATTTATCGAATGACAACATCGTCGATGAACTTGCATAACCAAAATCACCCCAGTACCTGGGGCCTCCGACATGCGCAATATTGTGCATACCGGGTGTGAGGTATTATGATCATTGTGTCTGTTTGTCTATCTGTCCGCTCACTTATCTCAAAAACCATACATCCATATTTTCTGTACATGTTATCTGTGGCCATACTCGGTCCGCAAATGGCATTGCAGTGCGTTATATACTTCCATTTTTGTGGATGACGTCATGTTTTCACATAATGGAGTGGCCAGAATCAAAGACGACATATATATTTCGTCCAGTTCATGGAGTGGCGACATGGGGCGAAGTCTGCCGTCAGCAACTGCATCTTGTTGCATTTTGGGTCTTCCTTCATATCTTTGGAACGGCTGAAACTAGTCTTCAGATTTTGTACATGGGTAGGCCATATGAAGTATTAGCCTTGATAACACACCCCCCCAAATGGGCGTGGTCAAGATCAGGTGACCTTATTTAAAATTTTTTGTGCCGCCGTCTTATTTTTTAACAGGTGAATCTAGGCACTTCAAATTGGGTATGATCTTGGTGACTAATAGTGTGTGCATGACGAATTAACTCCAGTGGACTTTGTCTACTGTTCAGGGTAACGTGACCTCTTTAAATTTTGGAAAATAAGTGATAATATCTCGGAAACAGTACAAATTAGAGCCGTAGTTACAATGGAAGAGTAGTAGCAAATCATATGTAGCATATATGAAATGGCACCAATACCAATGTCCTTAAGCAGTCACTTTAGCTGTTTGAAATCTTTCTAAATCTCATACCTTAGAAAACATAGCACTTGTTAACAAAGATATGTTTACAGGTGAATTAGAAAGCCTACGTGACCTGTAATTTCATCTGTTGTGTTGAAATTGAAGGACTTGTCAGGGTCACAGGCAGTCATATACACTGTAAAAGTGTAATGTCTCCAAAAAGGTGCAAGAGCGGTGTTAGGTTACTATAGACCGCTAATAGGAAGTGATATATGGCCTGTCGAATAACAGCAATTCCAGTGACCTTCAGAGTTATTCACTATTGCAAGCCTTTTCAAATGCAGTTTTTTGTACAGTTGTGCAGCAGTCGATAAGGTTTGAGCGGATGTAGCACGTCATGCGGTCCCTCTGCAATGGCTGAGTTTCTTGTTTACAGTCTGGATGTCATCAACATTAATCATTATAATGTGTAATGTTACATAACGACAGCATTATATCTGTGTGACTTTGTGTATAATAGTGATTTTACTGTGCAATAATAATCCAGTGGCTTATGCCGTAGTACTGTTCATCAGAGATCAACTGTCCGTCACGGAACATCTGTTTTGGATACTGTTAAGGTTGATACTTTGTTTTGCTTTTGTGTTTTGCATTTCTAATAATTATTTTGAGTTTTTTTGAGTTTGAGTTTGCCAGGAAGGTTTTGGCAACAACTTGCTGATGTGTTCTTTCTGAGTGTTTAGAGGATTCATAGAAATTCTAGGCAAAGAGCAAGTGAAACATGCATCTCACATGGAACATAAATTTACAAATGTATGATATGGGAAAGAAAGAATAAATATTAAAATGGAACTTCCCTTAGAAGGGTTGAAAATTTTGTAATATGGGTCTAGTGTTAAGCTTCAAGAGGCAAATTTGAAGTTAAGTTAAAAGCCACAAATATAAAATGTAGAAAACATAATGTGCAGAAATTTTGCAGTGAGCCACAGAAATACAGACAGGTGCAGGAATATAAATCTATGGCCCTGGACTAGGATAGAGGAAGCAAAAGAAGCACATACAGAAAAGTCCATGTGTGGGAGTTCATTGTTTTTAGGCTCTTTGAGTTAGTGATGGTTGCACCAAATGATGTTAACAGTGGTTGGAGGTCAACATAAAAGTTCACAACAGATGGCCACAATCTGGAAATTGGCCATCGTCATCACATCGTGGCATGTCCAGCTGTTTCTGTGAGTGACTTCTAAGGTCTTTCTGTCCTTGGCACGAAACTGCTGTAGCCAGACCAGTGTTGAGTGGAGGCACATCTGACTCAATTGCCCACAGCCATGTTTCAGTGTCTCACTAATGGTGCCAAGCAAGCCATGAGTACTCCGTTTGACCTTATCAGGACTCACTCGCACGTCTGTTGTGAACAGTGTCAGAGAGTGAAGTTTGTTACATTTGGGGGAGGGGGGAACTTCTTTGTTGGACATGTGCCCACCACGGACGTTGAATGATGTGGCAGGATCAGCATTGGTCTAGCATCATTTTCTCCATTTGTTGCATTGGAAATCAAGTTTCTGCTCTGTTAAGGAAGATCAGAAGTATGATGATTCTGTATAGCCATAATTTGTTATTAAGCATAAAGGTGAATTCCTCTGTTTCTGATTAAGAGCAGACATACAGTTCCATGTTATAGCAGTGCATCTTTTTATCTCTGACTCACTTCCAATGGTAGTATGAATATTAACTCCAAGGTAAGTAAACGACTCACCAATTGCAACACTATCGTCAGCCACAGGAACTGAATTACCTGACATCTGTGGTTTGGATTTTGCATTGGCCATCAGTGACAATTCTTCTTGTGGTAGCATGTATTCAGTTTTGTCAAAACAATTCTGTTCCTGTTTGCCACAACTATTATTTCTTCAAGTTCTGCACATCTTGTAACAGTGTGGCTTATGGTGATAGACAAGACACTGAATGATTTGACTTTCTAAAAACAGCAGTACAAACCTGAAGCTGGTGAGTATTAATGGTGGCTGATGGTGACTTTCCATCAATAAATGCACATCTAAAAGACACAACGTACTTGTGAATCACAAATTAGTATTTCCATGGAAAATGCATGAGATGATGATTTATAATTTATTTTTGTTTGGTTAAGAGTCTTATTGATTTTTTAATTTGTTTTACATCTGAGTGAGGTTGCTATATACATATTGCTGTGGGTGTGTTTTTTTGCTAAAACTGTGATGTATGATGCTACGTTTGTGGTGCTTAGTTATGGCATCGTTTTGTGGGAGTTACTGACTGGTGAGCCACCATACAAAGACATTGACACATTGGCTGTTGCATATGGCGTAGCTATGAAGAAACTAACATTGCCAATACCTTCCACATGCCCAGCATCTTTTCGCAGGCTGCTTGAGGGTAAGTTAGATTGGATTATGACTGTTTGATGATGATGACATTTGACAATTTTACAACATCTTGTGGAATGAGACAATGATGTAGCGTTGTGGCCAAGAATTAAAAGAGATGCTACCAGCAAGAGTCTTAACGCTAGTTATTAGAGGAATTTTGGTGACCAGTTGAGAAACAAGGACAAGTACATCAGTGGAGACTGACCTCTATCCACACATGCCGATCCTACGCGTAGCCAGCACGCTAGACGAATTGACAAACGCACGGGCCACGCGTGTTCAAGCCCCACACGAATTGCACACTCGCATAAATCCCATTTTGGGCTTCTGGGGGAGCTTCTTGGGAAATTTCCCCAAAATGGGAGATTCCCTGCCCAGGACGCCGATGAACCACCATGCAAAATTTGATGCTGCTAGCTTTATCCTCGGCGGAGAAATCCATAACCAAAATTACAAACAAAATTACAAACAGTAAACGATGTATCCACACCTTGCCTATCAGCATGTGTGGATAAAAAGCATTTATAATTGGTCAAAAACCCTGTCCACCTTTCAATTTGGTTGAATAACTCTGTCGAAAATTAACCGATTTTAGTGATTTTTGGTGTGTGAAATCGTGAGGAAATTTGACATCAGATGCTTATAAATTGCTTTTAAATTAGTCACTCCCCTGTTTAAGAAGCCTGATCTCCACCAGTCTGACGTGACATATTTCAGACAGAAAACAATCCTACCTACATCGTCTAAAATACTTGAGCGATTGGCTCTTCATCATCTGCGACATTACGTTATGACCGTGGGTATCAGCCTACATTATGGGACACTTGACTGAAACCGCATTGCTGAAGTTCATCAGTGATAATATCACATCCACTTGCTATCAGGAGCCCCACCGTTCTACTTTCACTGGACATTTTGGCGGTCTTTGACACAATTGAAAGCGCTGACTTCACCAAAGGTAAGCTCTCCCCTCGTTGCAGAAACAGTCTGTGCCGTGAAAGAACTATCAGTGCACAATAGTGTCCGACTGGTGTGGACACCAGAGCACTGTGGAATTCTAGGAAATGAAGTGGCAGACGGCTTATCAAGGTATGCCTCTGCAATCAAATACACTGGTCCAGAACCAGTCCTAGGTGTTACGTCACTAACCGTACGTAATGAATTACAGCACTGGGCATGTAGAGAACAGTGGAAACAATGGCGCGAAGCAGCGAAGTTCTGCCAGGCTAAACAGCTTCTGAGACAAGCAAATCTCAGTTATACCAAGTATTAATGTAAAAAACTTAACAGTTTAAAACGACTTGTAAGGATGACAGTAGCTATGTCGCACAACTAAAACAGCAAAAATCAAAAAGAAAAGGTGATATTACTTATCAGCACATCGCCATAGAGTCAATGTGCTAACAATTAATATCACCTTTTCTTTTTGATTTTTGCTGTTTTAGTTGTGCGACATAGCTACTGTCGTCCTTACAAGTCGTTTTAAACTGTTAAGTTTTTTACATTAATATTTGGTGTTTTATTA
>Ga0209780_1000484_pt1 | contig 21262 bp, 12 predicted proteins | sample WorMetexBAHAMAS2_FD_187384 | JGI IMG/M metagenome (GOLD analysis project Ga0209780, IMG submission 187384) | Marine gutless worms symbiont microbial communities from Max Planck institute for Marine Microbiology, Germany - Inanidrilus exumae... | ecosystem: Host-associated > Annelida > Digestive...
CCGCCACTGCTCTTAACAGCTGGCTTTACGACTTGAGTCATTAAGCCGCTAACTACCAGCTGGCGGTGGCTGGACTTCTTAACGGCTGGCTAAGCGGCTTGAGTCACTAACTGTACGACACTCACTACAACTTAGACAGCTTATCAGTCATTTACAATTGCCTCTTACCGTTGCTTGTTTTTGTTTCATGTTTTAGAGTGGTCACGGACTCGTAGGACTGTTTAAGCAGTTTGAGTTTGGGGCTGAACAGTGTAACGCCGAGATAGCTGAGCATCCTGGGCTGCCGCCACTCATGGATTTAATTATCAGAAGGCACTATAGCCTGTTTGATCACGTACATAGGTTGCCAGTGACATCATTTCTTCACGCCTATCTATGTCAGCTGTTCTTGTCGCCATGATGTAGGGCATGGAAATGTAAACATTTTGCAGCACTTACAGTAAAATCGCCGACATGGCGCTAACACTAAGATCTTCCTAAACCTACCGATTCAATTATATTTAAATAACATGATAAATCTTCACTGGCACATTGGACCGATTCAGAAGGTCTCAGCGCTGGGGTCCAGAGTAGGCTGGACCCCAGTCCACAAAGAATGAAAGAACGACAAATCTTCACCAGTTAACTTCGCAAAATACCTTAACATGTCCTACAACATAGAGATCGTAGATTACTGTGATGTCAGTTCAACCTATCCATAGCCAGGCTTGGGAAGGATGCCCCAGCACATCAAGCTCTTCAGCACCAAATCAACATGTCTTGGACGTGTTCCTGATCGAACCTGGAAACGTCCTCCAGGTCGCCCCAAGAAGCAAGTGGCTGGATCAGATTCGCTCTGACAACAATCTCCCACTGGCTGATCTATGGGGATGTGCTATCCGATGGGTGTCATTTTGGGATCTGGGCTGACGCAATGGTAACAGTGATGACAACGACGAGGAGGGGTCAATTATGTGGAACCCTTTGGTAGCTGTAGCCTGTAGGCTGTTGGGGCAAATTTAGGGAAATGAAAGGTTCTGGGCACATTTTCAAGATGCTACACATTTGGCTTGTGTGCCATTCCGGTACCTGAGACAAGTAACTGTGAATAATTTGTTTCAGTTCTGCGACTTTATCTGATGACAGAGCCATTGTTCTAAAATGAGCCGTAAAATAGGAGGCAAATGTCTAAAATGTGCAGATCAATACACATTCAATGAGTTTTACTACAATCATGTCAATAAAACAACTTCAAACACATTCAATCCAATGTAAACAAACGTGTTACGCTGGTAACTTCACGCAGTAAATAAGTAACAGTATTAACGCCTATACCGGTAAACAAAGATTTTTTTAGAAATTTTCTAAAATCTTTGCTATAAGGCATTTGTAACCAGGGCCGTAGCCCGGTCTACAGTAGTATCGTTGGTACTGTGGGGGAGGGATGCTGAGCACCCCCGGGCGGCTGGGGCAGCACCGGTACTAAGGATGGCCCTATAGCACCCCCAGTTAGCAGCCCCTGTTAGCACCCCCATGGATCAGTCAGTGACACGTCATCGTCACTCAAACGTATACAGCCATGATCTGTAGCACTAACAATTAGTACATGGTCGTAATTGCGTTCATCTAATTCTAGCATGTGTGATTACAGTGATTTGTTAAAGATTACATCGCTGTGTGATCGAGTGGCATGGGCATATTAGCAGCTTATGAGTTATGATCACTTGTTGTGAACAATGAATAGTGGTAATAAGCACCGTATGTGATGGTGCCAGGTGAAAGGAAGTTGGAATTGGCATTGACAGTAGTTAGAAACTATACTATAGTGTACCACATTTACGCGCCTGCCAACTTGTCAATGGCGGGGCCCAAGGCTCCAAGCAGGTGATTGATTACGATCAGAAACTGGGGCAGGGCCGTTCCAGAACTGGGTTACCATGTAGGACAGATCTCACATTGACTGAAACTGTTTAATCGGCCATTTATACCGGTAGTTATCGGTGGTAAGATTTGACTACTACGGAGCACGCGAAGGGACATGCAGAAAAAGCTCGTACGCGCGAGGTATTATCTCGTTACCACAAGATGTTATCTGGGTAACAAGTTACATATCTCGTGGTAACGACATAGCATTCGTTATCACGAGATGCTACCTCGTGCGCACCGTTCAGCACGAGATAAAATTTCTTTTCTGCGTGTCCCTTCGCTTGCTTCGTAGCTTCCTCTGAGCTAGCCAGCCTAGTTACTGTTAGCCTAGTTAGGGATCGTAGCTCAGGTCATCAGGAGAAATCAAGGCACCTATTCTGCTGAAAGGTAGGTCTAATGTCGCCGCGACGTTTTTGATAGCAGTCAGTGGCGTACGCAGAGGGGGGGGGGTTAGGGGATTTCAACCCCCCCCCATTGAACATACATTAATTTTTAACAAATTTCAGGAAAACGCACTCCAGGGCCTAAGAAAGCTCCAGATTCAGGGGGCTTCGCCCCCTCACCCCCTGACTAGGGGCTCTGCCCCTGGACCCACAATACATTGTCTGTTATTTTTAACAGTTCCTTATTTTGCAAACTGGTGGGCAACATCTATCCGTCCGTAGACATTCGCTCTCTATAGATAAACTAACAACCATTAAATGTCATTTACAAACAGAAACGTTCCGTATAGACAGTAGACTATACCTAACACTTTCACCGTTTCTTTTGCTTACCTGGGGAACATGAAACAAAACATTGCACATCTATCATTGTAATTATGACGTCTTAACACTTACCTGCACCAAATGAAATTACATGACAGTGGCCTGAAGCCATCAAAAGGTGAAATACCTTATTGACTAAACGTGTAAAATATATACTTTTTGTTACATGCGTTGATCCCCCTGTCCTCCCCACTTTTGGAAGGTGGCGGAATAATGTCCCCCAGCTCCCATGGTGGCGCCGCCCATGGTCTGTGGAGGGACCGGAGGAGCTAAATGTCACGATGCCGAGTTAGCTCTCGCTCTCGGCGGCGCTGTATGTCTGTTGTCTGTCCGCTCATACATCTAGAAAACAACATTTCACCAAATTTTCTGCACGTGTTACGAGTGGCCGTAGCTCGGTCCTCTTCTGACGGCAATGCGATAAGTTAGGCCTATGAATTTCCGCTTTTGCTATGGTCCTGTGACCGTCCGTCCGTCCGTCTGACCGTCACAAGCGCAGGTATGATATATCAGAATGGCTAAACAACGCAAATAACACCAATTGGCAGGTAAGGAAAGGAAAGGAAAGGAAAGATAGTATTTATATAGCGCCATTTATACTATGCATAGTCTCAAAGCGCTCAGACACGGATCACACAGTTTTACCTGTAAATTACATCACGACTACCTTTCCTTCGTAAGGCGCCACCCCTAACGAGGCAGCAGACATCCAGTTGCAGCTTAATACTCATTTATCGACCCCAAGGGGATGAAAGGCTGAGTTGGCCTGGTTGGTTGATTTATAGCGGACGGTTTACCCACATAAATGGTCACCCATCAGCTACAGGTCGAGCACAGGACAGGAAAAGTTTGCCGGCCAAAGACCGACGTTCTAGCACTGTGCTACGCAACCAGCCGAGGGAGAGGGAGTAGAGGGAGTTTATACAGGCGGACGGAGTCTCAGCCGTGAAAGCACTCTATGAGACCGAGTCTCACCGATGGACCATATCAAAACACAAGTAAGTAATATCCTAACATGACTTGACACCACACATCAGCGTTTATCCACGTGGAAACACATGAGCTGGAAGTGCATCTGTTTGGAGAACTTCTCCAGATGTTCCTCGACTTTCCTGCAAACCACAGTGAGACAACGGTAATTAGGTCAAACAACAGACAACTGGAAAATCAAACTCAGGACTATTAGTCTATTAGTAAATTTGCCACACAAAAATAATATGCAGATGAACACAAAACGATCGAGTCTTGGGCACCAGAATTCAAAGGTTACTGAACTTCAGCGTTTCCGACCTGCCTGCTGCTGCAACTGGGTACAAGGGTGCCATGACCAGATGCTGGAAATGAAAAAAAATATGCGACAACTGTATCGCGCAGTCAGATTTCACTGTTTTATCATTAACGCACAGTTACAGATAAAATATATACACTAGCAGCCAACTGTACTACAAAAATAAATACTGCAGTCTTTAGAGTAAACTTCAATGACACAAATCTAATAAATAACGGTTATTATGCTGGCTAGCCGCGTCTAACGGTTAGCGTAATGTTATGGTCTGGCGTCCGTCCGTCCGTCCGATCTTTTTACTAACTAAAATAGGGTGCGAGGCACATACTCAACATGGCTCATCAGGAGGCAACAACCGCAACATGTAACGCAGCCAGCATACATTTCAGCCAAACAACAAAGAGAAACAACATACTTGCAAATAAATTAATTTAGTATGACGGCTGTGTGTTGCCTGTTGACTAAATTTGGGAAGGGTGTCTTGGTTAGAAAAAGTTAGGAAGCAATGCCATTTTTGTTAGAATCAACTATTAGCGTAATGTGAAGTTAATCCCGATTTAAACTGCCACATCACCAATGTTAAGTCTCTGCAAATTGTAGAAATAAAATTCAACATAATTAAGTGCAACAAACGTTACAGATAATGAAATTTAAATTTATTAAATATTTTCAAAATTTCCTTTGCCACCATGGATTACGCAGACCCTACAATGACGTGTGTGTACCACACAACTGTATATTAGTGAATAACGTGACAGTAACACAGAGACTCAAATTCTCACTTGTTATCAGCTGATGAACACTGTGCTTTTATGCAGTCTAAAGCTTCTTTGATGGCCGACCTAACAATCAAAGATAAAGCTGTCACACCATATCCACGCATATAGCATACACTAAACACCTGCTAAAACATGCTCAGGTCAATATTACTGTAAGAACAGATTTCAAGTATAACTAAGGCCATCCATGGCAAGTTGATATGCAGTGTGGAATCCTATCTCCTATACCCTAACCATAACATTTGTCATGACAGTCACATAATGGCAGTTTCCAAGGCATGTCGTAGATATTTAACTGGCGAGTAAACAGGAGCTAATGAGTTTTTTTGCATACACAAAACAAAGGGAATACTGTAAAAACCTTGTCTTTGGCGTCTTGTACGCACCAGCAGCTCTATCAAACGCACTTATATCCACTTTAGCCTGCAACACAATACAATACACTGGTTTAGCGGATTCACAGCTAAAGCTGCTGCTACGGTCTTGCGAAGTTCTCAGGCAGCGCCTACGTGGGAGGCAGTATACTCCGTATTCCACTGCGTCAAGCAACGTTAATCGACTTGGAGGATTCTGGCGTCGACTTGGTTGACTCAATTGACTAGTCCATTTAATAGTCTTCGTCTGTCAGCGACAGCTTATATGCACATGTCCATCGTGTCGTACACGTCATGTAATGACGTGCTACAATAAGTCGTCCAAAAACGTAATGAACTCACAGTATACGTTCGTTCGTTCGTTAGGGTAGGGGTCCAGCCTACTCTGGACCCCAGTGCTAAGACCTTATGTGGGTTCAATGTGCTAGCCCAGGCGAGGTGAATTGGTTGGTGGATGCGAGTGTATGCGTGACGTGTAAAGTGAAGAAGGGCCAGCACCAGCCAGTGGAATGTGCCACGTCTATCTGCTTTGGCTCACGTCAGCGCGAATAACACCATGACGCTTCTTATCAAGGCGTCAGCAACGGTCACGCCCTCTTTTTCCAGCCTGGGGTTATCTCCCTGTTCATCAAGTGCATAGGAATTATTGAGAGTATGATTCCCTGGACCGCATCATTTCTTCAACCACAAACTGATTCTTGTGGGAAGGTAATTTACATTAGCTTGAATTTGAAATTATAATAACCATCACTTTAGTTTCGAGAAGCACACTGTAATTAAGTACGTTAATAGGGGTAAACACAACAAAACCTGAACAGCGGAACTGGCACTGAACTTGGGAACACACTGAAATAACCGAGAGATTTCCTCGGCAACTTGTTCAACAATACGGCACATCACACGCTCCACAAAAGTTGGACCGATGGAATAGACCTGAACAACAGCATAGAGCCATCTGCACTACGTTATACGATGTCAACGTATGTATAGAGACAGAATACTGAATTATGCACATTGCAGACCATGTAACTAAATAAGTAATAATAATAATAATATACACATTTGTATAGCGCCATATGGTCGTAACTTCAGAGGCGCTGGGCCAAGTATATACAACAAAGACCAAAAAACATGCATTACATACATACAAGCACTTATTTACAAAGCGCCAGAAATCGCAAAACGAATTTGAGGCGCTGGTACAAGGTGACTAGATGGAGAAAAGTAGACTGGAATAGATGAGATTTTCAACTGGCGTTTGTAAGTTGATAATATGTCGATACTGCGAATGTGTTCAGGCAGAGAGTTCCAGGTAGATGGTGCAGAAATGGAAAAAGCCCATGAAGAAAAGTTACTGGTAATGGCATATGGTCCGGCCAAACCTTTGAGAGGAGTTGTAACAACATAAAAAGTATGCCTTGTTGGTTGGGCTGTTTACTGCTGCTACCGACACTGCACCCGGCCGCCACCACCACCACCACTACTACCATTGCAACTACCAATACCACTACCAGTATCCATTACTGTTACTATGTTATTCTATGTGTCTGCTTACCTCTGCATGCACTTCCAGCAAACTCATGATTGACTCTTTAACGTAACTCCGCACACCTACAGTACAGCAGTGCTACATCATCAGTTTTCTATCGATGTGCAATTACAATCAACTACAAGCAGAATGACTGTACAACATAAAAACGTATAACTACACAATATCTTTGTTGTCGCATATGGCATAAAATATAATTTCAATATATAAACTTTTTAGCAGCATAAACGGTGCTTTGACGCTGGTGGCTGGGTAACAGGAAGGACATTTGACCTTAAAATAATCTACTCCAATTATCTGTAAAAACGTTCAGTTTACGGGGACACGGTCCAGCCTGTGACAATGTAGAAAATGCCAGCTAAAAACTGAAAACAGTAATAAAGTAAATCACTTCAGTGATAAAATGTTGAAAAATACATTTATAAGAACTACTCGTCTACCTGTGACATGGTAACTTGCTGACCAATCAAACATGCCGACATACATGTTTTGTTCCAGCGCACCAATCACAGGGCCTGCTTTCTCCTCGACATACTTATCAAATAACTTCGCATCAACATCACGGTACGCCTTTTTGGCCAGCTGACAACCACAGACAACTGAAGATAATTTTCTTGTTAAAGCTGTCAAAAAGACAGATTCCTGTTATTGTTTTACAACATCACTGCATGCAAATGAAGTATATGCTCTTGTAATTAAATCTGTCTGTCACACTGTGTCGATATGGATCAATGAAATATCCTGATTTTTGGCATGGAGGCTATCATCTGCCTTCTACATTGCATTACAGGGTGAGCCTAAGAAGTTGATCCATACTGTTTCTCAACAAATTTTCCTACAATGTGTCCCAATAAAGCTTACATTTGTCAGATATGAGTGTGACACACAGTATCACACGATGGTATAATATTTTAGACTACAATTAAATATTCTATTGGCTAAAAATTCTTTATGACGGCATTCTTGACAGCAAGCTGAAATACTGGTAAAATAAGCAAAGATAATAAAATTCTAACTGACAACACTGTAGCAAGCAAACGACAGTTCCAGATAAAAGCAACCTTGTCATCAGCACCAACACCATGACAAAAAAGCAGAAACAAACAAACAAACAAACAAACAAACAAACAAACAAACATGAAAATACCAGTTTGAATTAAATTCAAAGTTATGCAGATTGTTATGAAGCAAAAACCAACAAATATATCAGACCAGCTTAACTCGCGGGATATCAGGATAGCCATGTTTCTCAAATGCATCAATCAGCCGAGGCAGAACATGATCGCCAGTCAATGCACAGTTGTTGAGTACAATTATTAGTCGCTTGTCCTGTGATTTACATCACACGTAATCACAGTCATGTCCTGTTATTTAAACATCTACAATCACATCCTGCATAACAGGCTTTCAAATGATCTGTCTGTAAGTAAGTAAATCTCTATACAAAGCATTCAAAGAAGGGTTTCAAATTCCAAACGAAGTAGCTGCATCTTTCTGCAAATCTGCGTCTATACGTTTTCATGCGTTCACAATAAACCCTTACTTTTTATCTGTTACTGCTGCTAAGCACGATGTAATTCAGTACAAACTACAGCAATTTTGTCTCTCTGACTTTATTGCAAGAAGTATCACCAGAACAGAAAAAAACGGAATAGTCAAAATTCCCAGCAAAATTATATTCAAAAGACCAAAGAAAGCACTAGACAGTAAATTATGCGAGCAGCAAGTGTATGCCAGGTTAACATGGATGGATTCTGTATTGATCAGATTGTACTGGCAGCACAAGATCACTGGAGAATGATCTATCGAGTGAAACTGTTTGCTGAATGTTAACCCGACTTTGAATTTGACAATGCGACAACGATATTTGATGGAAAACTCTCAGGTAGCACGGTATACAGGAGAAACTGATCAACATCAGTACATGCCAGCACATGGACTCAACATGTCACATAATCGATGGAGGCAGACAGACTCTGGCTTCAGAGAGAAGACACAGCATCAGGGGATTACAGCTGGAAAAAGAAGAGCACTGTGCGGCTTATGCTCCACAGCAGCAACGTGGCATACTACACGACAACATCTCGCAACAGTACAACGTAGAATTATAAATGCTGCAAGACACTGAGAGAAAGTCACATATAAGCTGTCAACTGGTACAATTACAGTCATTCAAGGTTAAACAAATATCAAGAACAACAACAATTATTTTACAGTTACTATACACGCCAACCCGTGTTAGCTGGCACTCTCCATTTTAAAAACTGGGGAATTTTCTTGGATCAAAGACGTTATGCTGCCTGCATACTAGATTAGTGAGAAGATGAAAGAGTTCTCAATGATGTTAGCTATACTGTTTCCGTACCGTTTAAACAAATGTCAAGAAAGGAAGAAATAAGCAGAAACATATACATGATGTATATATCTGCACGCAATCTCAGCTTACTTACTTTTAGAGAAATTACATATGTCAATGTTTCTGATATGCTACACAATGATCATCTCATTTTCTCCAGGCCATGACAGTTATCAGAAGCACAAAGTCCAGGTCTTTGAAGTGAGAAAAGTAAATTAAATTTAGACATTCAATAATGACAAAATGACCCACCAACAGTGGAACGCCGTCTGTATGTGTTTGTGAAAAGAGGTCTCGAGCGACAGACGACTTCTTACTGACAGCCACACAGAGATCATAGATCAAACAGTCACATGTCAACAGTACACTTTGACAACAGCCGATTGCTGATGTTATTTCCATTCGAACTTACAAGACTTTTAATTCTGTTATTAAACTGGATACAAACCTTGCCGGCACATTTTTAAATGCCAGCCTCTCTTCCCATCACTCAAGCAACAACATCATCAGGATTCTCACCTCTGTCGGGTGGCAGGTAACACTGTGTGATCCCATATGGCAAGTGAGTTTCCCGTAGCGGTGAAGAGCTACGTTGATGCTAAACTGCTATACACTGTTTAATTTTACTTTACTTTACTAAAAGACTGAAGGACCATTAAGGCTAAAAATTAAATACATTCGACAAAACCCGCCTGATTATTATTCTTTATCAAATTTACAGTCCAAACAGTCGTCCAAAAACCAATCCAAATAACCAGAGTCTGTTGCATAGACAAATACTGTATGTATAAAGAAAAAAATTACACCGGCAATTGACAAATGAAAACAAAACCATTTTTGCATTGGTTTGCGTGCAAAAAAATGATCAATTGTGCAATTATCATCAGTTAATGACAAAATATTTTACTCTTAAAACTGTGTAACAACAGCATGGTTGATTTGTGCAGTGGGATGCAGACCTCGGTTTGTCATCAGTGAGTGCTAATCGCTGCAGAGTGACGGCAAATGTCTGCAGCAGTTCCACACACAGTTCACTCGCCACCTTCTGATTCATTGCATCAGCAAACAACTACAAATTTACACACAGCCACGTTTAGACAGACGTGTCAAAACACCTTAATTTGCTTCCTGTATGATGCCAAGGATTCTGCTAGCTTGCGGAACATACTGTCTGATGTGTTTGTCTATCTAGTATAAATAGTATTATTTGTTTTTATTTTTTTTCTTTTAGGTTTAGTTTTCATGGGCAGACATAAGTGTGAAGTTATCGCCTGTTTGTGCAGCTAAATGCAATGTCAATTAATAAATTGTTATATTGTGTACTTCACCAATGGCAAATAAATTTCATTTGATTTGAATTTCTTTCATTCAGTTAGCATTTCATGTTTCTAACTCTCAATATGGTAAAGGTAACTGTGTGTAGGTATCATTGGTGAGAAGAACTCCTGTGTCTTGTCCATAATAATCCAAATACATCAGCAAGGGCATGCAGGTAGCAAAACGTAACTGCAACAAAATCCTCTAGTTCTTGCCGACTAACAGAGGTTAACCTGTGTAACGAACGTGAAACGGCTGTTGTTGTTGTATTTCTCACTCTCAAATCAAATCACAGGCTTGTCTATGTACAGCATTCACAATTACAGTCTGACGATATTTAGTAACAGGGATTTTTCTTTACTGACCTAGTACTGTTACACTGTAAAGATGTTAAGTAGTTTAACTGAGTTTAATTTACACTAATGTAGAATTATATAGCAAGGCTAAAAGAGCAGAGATTTATATTTTTAACAGTGGAATACTACTCAACTCATAACAAGAGTGAGACCTGTTTCTCGCCGTGGCGTGCACTGACAACCTCCTGCAGTGTGTGCACTATTTCACTCACGATGTTTTCAAACAGTGTCGGCTAAACATACACAAACGTCAATACACTGCAAACTTATAATTTATCTGCATTTACAAAGCACTTAAATGACAACCACGTTGATAGCCAGTGACTATGAACAGTCTTCAGCCAGCTGTCTGCATCATTCACTGTCATCAGGCTCTCACAAGCTAAATATTCCACATAGAAACTACTCAGTACTGAGTACATTACTCTCTCATCATTTCACTCCTGCCTACAGATCCACCTGTTTCACAAATTCTTCCCATCTTAAGACTGTCTTGCTCCTTCAAAACTGCCTTCTTGGATTATCCCTTGCATCGGATCTTCTCAGCTTAGCGGTTTTTTATTTAGTTCTTTTTTCATTTTTCATTCTTTTCTCAGTTTTGGTTCCATCATGCTGGCTCTGGCTGTCCATCAGTTTCCACGTGCACATAAATATATCACATAGACTCACTTCACTCAGTTACTTAGTTATTAATAGAATTTATCACCAATTTTATCTAAATGCACTGACTGATTGAGTTAAGGTTTTATGTCCCACCCGACACAAAAACGGTCATTTCAGAGACGTTCTTCCCAGCCAATCTCTGGGCTTAGTACTGAAAAACTAAATCAAACACAACAAAAGCAAACATGCATCTGTAACAAAATATACTACAACATAAAATGAACCCGAAAAAACTAAAGCCAGGTTTGGTCGCCTCCTACAACCTACAGCTGGGAAATGGAACTGGCCTATTCTGGAAGAAGTAGATAGATAAGTCAGGAAGTAAACGAGTAAGGAAGTAAATAAGTAAGAAAGAAAGTATAAGGAAAGAAGGAAGTAAGGAAGGAAAAGTAAGGAAGGAAAAAAGGAAGGTAAAAAGTAAGGAAGGAAGGTAAGTAAACAAACAAACAATTTACATAGCACCGAAATCAACGAATGAATCAGGGCACATTACCATCCCGGGGCCTGTACAGAGCATTTTGACTATTACATGCATGGTTGACTGACTTTCCATACAATGGACACTCACAGTAGAACTTCTACAACCGTGTGCATGTGATCAGTAATCAAAACACAGCAGCAGTCACGTGAACTAGCATAGAGCTCACCAGTGTTGTCGTGCCGCCACGTTTGTCATCAGTATCTATGCTCCATGTCTCACGCTCCTGTAAATTTTTTGTATCTAAAACCAACATAACATTAGGTCACCTTATCCTTCACTTAAAATATAATTTTACACTGTAGTTTCAAATTACAGTTTTAAATCAAAGCTTTAAACTAACCACATAGTCCAGATTTAGACCAAACCTTAGATTAACTGCAATTTTAAGCCGAGTTTAAAATCTAGCTTCACACCCAGTTTAAAACCAGAGTTTCTACTGACAGTTTAGCTGATGCTTGGCACCTATAATAACACATTTGCAGACAAAACTTGCAATTTCTGTCTTTTCACTTGTTTGTAAATATACCTAATAAACTAAGGCAAAAATGCAAATAAAATATGCAAATGCATTTGCAGATCAGTTAAGCCAATGGCTGTTGCTATTGTAAACATCTATTCTATATTTATATAAAGCACATAAAACACTGGGCAGGACTTATGTTGTGAGTGACAGAACTGGCGCGTGGCAGCAGCCACTGCTGTCTAGACATGCTATAGGCTCTTAACCATTGTGCTGAAGATCTAGTAAACATAACAAACACCACTGTCAATGCAATGCAAACAACTGCTGTGTTGTATATAAATATAAAAATATAGGGGGTTACTGTCATCAATAACTTGGACTGTTTCCATGATGACAACAGTTGTCCTGTGATGATAAATCCACAAAAATGACAAGTCTCGAGCTTAGGATAATGTCTTAAGACAAAATACCATTACTACAGGGAGAACTCAGACCCATTCCAATATAATGTAGCCTGGCTGAGCAGGGTCCTGTGCCATTCTGTGTGTCAATAACATCATCCGTGGATGATATAATGCTAAACACTCATCAGTGCCTTGTATTGCCTGCTTCAGCAGCGTCGTCAAACTGCTCCAGCGCAAGTCAAATGCTAGCGTCTGCAGCAAGTCGACGGATTCACCAGGCAGCTCCAATGACACCATCAGTGCTATACAGCTCCTGGCACGTACAAAATCACCCTTGAAAGAGAACGTTCAACACAAATCAATGCATTACACTGTGATTCAGAGAAGAAGCTCAGCTACGTTGTAAAGAAAGACGGGCATCAGCTTACAACAGTCAAACTTAGCTGTCAACACCACATCGTGGTCTGACAACGAAGCCAAAAAGTCAGCCAAAGTAAAGAGTTCCGGGATAAAACTACAGAGGGAAATAGCCCTTATTATTTGCTGATAACTAAATACGTCTATCTCACCTACACAGTGATCAATCACCGTGTAAACATGCGATGAGCCAGGCTGGTGCAATAACAGATGTCAGACAGTTCAGATAAACACAGATCAGATATCTATCTGTCCACCCCTAATGAAACCGTCCCTTTTAATCACATGACACAGGCGAATATTTACCACCAGCAGAACGCCTATAATTCAAAGCATAAACACAGACATGTGTAAGCTTAACATCAATTATCCACGTGAACCAGTTCCTACTCAAATTATGAGTGACAAATGGTAAAAAATTTTCCGTGTGGCTGGAACACATCCTATCAGAAGAATCACTCCCTGGACAACATCTTGTCTTCATCTCCAACGTGACTCCCGACAGATGGACTGTCTCTCTGTACCCTGGCTCTCAGATGGTAGTTAAAAAAGTTAAAGGCTTCTCATGCTCGTCACCGAGCGTTGTGCCTGGAGCTGATCCCCTGGTGTACATCCACCCGGTGGTAGGCTGCCATTGCTTTCTGCCAGGCCTGCGGTTACCTTCCCAGCTGCACAGCATCACCGCCCCTTGGCCGGTACCAAGTTATAATGCTTGGTGACAGAGGCACACAGGTGTGAACAACTTGCCCAAGGTTGTAACGCAGCTTTTGCCCCAAGTAGGATTTTGAACCGACGACCTGTTGACTGCAAGTCCAATGCTCTACCCATTGCGCCACCGCTATGGTAGCATCCAGTTCAAAATACAAACTACAGTTTTAAATCTGTAATCAAACTGACAAAGTCGTAACGTAGTACACACCGAACTTGTCGTACACAGAGTGGCAACCACGCGAGATGTGCATCTTGTTTGTGATCTTTCCACGCAGTCCGAGGAGACTCGCTGTGTCCAATGTGCCTTGGCTCAAGCTGTGCCAGAGAACTCGGAAGAAAGGCACTGCGCAGAAGACTGATATACAGAGCGATGACGTCATGCAGCATTTGCTGGATAATAACACACATGGCGTTACAAATTAAAAGACAAGAGCATATATTCATAAACTAGTGGCCTCAAACTTAGTCCTCAATAAGTAAATACAAGGTAGTAAAGGGTCACTCGAGGTCATGGGAACAAGTATCATCCAATAGAGTGCATACCGTTTCTGAGATACAGTGAGATATTCGTCGAAAATTGCTGACATTAACCTATTCCACCTCTATTTTGCATCTCCGTTGGAGGTTACCCCACTGGAATTTCACCAAGATCGCTGGTGTCATAAAACGAGAGTCCGTGGTGTTGTTTCAATGATCCTACACTAGCCATTTTGACAGGACATCGACTTGTGACCGACAGACGGACACAAGATGACAGTAAATACCATGCTAGCATAGCATCACATGGTAAAAACCAGCAGTCTATGTTGAAACAGCATTCTATGGTGAAAGACCAAACAATGGTGAAAAACAGTTAAATGCATGACAATGAACAACTAATCCAAGACAAAGAACGAATTCTCACCTTGAACAGCACTTGTTTTGAGGCATCGGCTTTTGTTGTTTTCTTCATCTGCATTGACACATCCATTAACATTGCAGAACAAAGAACAATTACAATTATTGTAAAATGTTTGTGTGTTCAATTCCTTCATCTATCCGTTCTTGAGTTACGACATTGTCCATTGGTTACTATGGGCAATGCATTTAGAGCTGCTGTGCATGTGACGTATCACTTGATATTGGTTTAGGTGAGCAAATATTTCTCACATATTTGAAATCTGAACCAAAACTGTGTATTCACTTTGCAACTTAAATGGTTCTATAATCAAAATAAACAGAGTTATCTGTCAAAATAGTGTATGGCCCTGTATTAAGGGCCACAGAGATGTCTGCGCATGCAACAAATCATGTAAGCTGTAAATACGGCCAAAAATTTGTTACTGCAATTGCCAATTTCATACTAAGGGCATCAAATTTGGAGGATTTGGCAGCATTTATGGTAATTTCTAGCTACATTTTCATTGCATGTGCACAAAAATAGCTATTTATGATTTTCAGGTAAAATTTTTAATATCGTTATTCAATTCCTTGACTCCTATTTCCTTACAGAGAATGATATTTCAGCAATTTAGGACGTTTTCAGTCGATTTCTTATTTGATAAGCTGAAAGTCCGCCATAATTCTACTTCCAGTTTATGTAACCTCCTCACCTACAAAGTGTGTTATGGTGATAACGTTGAACAAGTTTTAAGTTACTGTTCACTAGATGGCACTTTTTTTAGCAGTTAATTCTACTGTGCACAACAAGCTACGAGTAAATTTAAGCATTGTATTTCAACAGCAGCAGCTGTCAAATCTGTACTGACAAATTAGCATAAGTTTCATCACACACCTCCTTCAGAAGTTTGCCACTGAGGTACGACTGACCCAAACGCCAGAAATCCGGGATATTATCACAAAGAATCTTGGTCAGCGTCTCCACAAAGCTGACCCTCTGAGGCAATTTCGTACCTGTACCAATACCAGAATATTCAACAACTGGCAAACAAGGTAGTTCCCAAGGACCAAGCTGAATTCCCAGAGGTCTTTCTAGCAACACATTTAGGTTACTAAGCGAGCTGTAGCTTTTAGCGGCTGGATGTTTCAAAGCATTAAAGGCAAGACAATACAAGTGGCAAACAATCTTTATCATCCAGCTCCTCCGTTACAATGACATATTAATTTATATAACCTACCTACTTCCATTTTGCTAGCCTTTCCAGATAAATTTCGGTTATCCATTTCTCCCCTCAGTTTCCATCCTTCACTTGGTCTGGAGGAGAACATTTGAGGTAACTGGCCCGGGTTGTTTTTACAGCCCAGATGTCATTCCTCTCACCGAACCAACACCATCACACCAGCTATCAATAACACGTGAGTAGACAGCCGTTGATTCTATCCATATCTCTGTATGGGAGTCCATTTCCACAATTAAATGATAACCTCTGACAACACAGATTTCACAGCCGGTACAGTATTAGTCCTCCAAATGCCTCTACTCTTCCTCAGAGTTTCTTTTCCAAAAAATAAAAAAAAACAGGGTGAACCGGTTAGCCTAAAAAATGGCCATCAAAGCCCTATCAAAAGATCTAAAGTTACGGGATTGCCAAGTGCAACGTGGACATTACAGATGACTGCCTCCATGGACTTTGCCTGCATCGTTTCTTCTGAGCTATTCCGTTTTTAATTTTATTTTTTCCTTATTTTTTCGTTCCTGGGCCGTGCGCTGGGCCGTGAGCTTTTGAATGCACGTTAATCTACTGTATCGTATCGTATCATACAGCACGATATGGCCATTGGGCAACAATGTCACGTGACTCTGACCACAGTACCTTACTGCATAATTCCTTATCCAGCTGCCAGTAGCTGCAATGGTGAATTCCTGTAGTCACAATATGGAACGACTATTTTCACCCATTCCAAAGATACACGGGACACAAAAAAGAAATAACAAACACATACCATCAAGATATACCAAAAGTAAGTCCACTTGAAGGCAACTTTTGAGATTTTGGGCAAAAATGGTGGCCAGATCTGCCAATTATTGAAAGTAAATAGGCGTTATATAAACCAACATTTTAACCAACTTTGGCAAATGTTCTATGAAAACTACCAAAAATAGAAAGTAAGTAAGTAATAAAATTTGATAAAGTGCCATAATCATTCAGTAGAATGAATCAGAGGCGCTGGACAAGTCGCTAGGGTCTATGAAATGTAGACTGGAAAAGATGGGTTTTAACATGTTTTCAGAAAGTGTTTAAGGTTTGAGACGAACGAAGAGTAGAAGGGAGAGAACTCCAGATTGTTGGAGCTGCAACGAGCATAAACCGAAATGTAGATTACTGCAAGGGATGTAGACAATAGACAACAATATTATTTTTGGGACAGATAAAGAGATGTCCCTAAAAATATCTCAACAGAAGGCACTATCATCGTAGCTAGTGAATCATGTAATCAAACCTGACTTGAAGCCGGGCGTCTGGAGCACATTCTTACTGGGACTCATCACGCTCACACGAGCCTGCTCTTTTTCTTCCTCATCTTCTACAAATCATCACACCAACAACAACAACAATAATTACTAATTCGTAAGCAAAAACTACAATATGCAATGATCAATTAATCCGTTAATCGTTAAGAATTTTAACTGAATAAACATTAAAAAACGTAAGCTCCTGTCCAACGCTAAATGTCCATGTCTTCCCCAGTTGTAGGGATAGGTCAGTAATTCTACCACGTATTTCATCTTGGCAAAAGATTGCAGCTTTGTGAGTACATATATATGCTCATCTGCAATTTGCCTGCCTTTGTCTTCCACATACAGCTATTTCTCAAACCAGTTTGTAAAATACACAACAACAGCAGTCTGCAATTAACTCACGGTTGTCCCATGTTGTGAAATTACGCTCATTTTGGACAACAGTCTAAGAAATGCATTCACAAAAATTTCAGTCAAAGAACTATAAAATGTGCAGGCCTATGAAGTTACAACAACATTAAGGCAAAATATAAATGCATACATTATAATATGTTATTATTCATACCACGTAAAATAGCAGCGAAGAGTATCGGTGACATTACATCAGAAAGCATTACAAATCACTCGTCTTTCAAACCTCCAAATGTTAAAGTGAAAAAGCTGCAGAAATAATGAGCAGAAATTGAAAGCAAGATATCCGACCTTTGTCAATGTGTTCACATTGGCAGCGATGCATCAGTTTCAGCAGCCACTTCTGTGTGTTGACGAGGCACTCCCATGCCGGGTCACCCTGGACTTCCAGATGTACTAGATATCTAACATCACACACACACACACATGCCACAAACGACATCAAGCACCAACGTTTTGTAAATACGAATACAATTTTACACCATGTGCCAAACTTCACAGCATTTTCAGCTTCTGATACTGCTCACGGGAACATAAACAATCAATATATATATACTCTCCCACTATGGAGAGACATCACAAATGGCAAACCCAGAGAAGCTAAAGCTTCTGTAAAACTGCAAGAAAAAAGCTGCCCGTGAGTAAAACAATATGCTATTTATCCTTGACCACCGACAAAAATCCGGACTTTTTCCTCGACCTCAGTTTTTTGTACTAGCGGCAACTGTCAAAACTTTGATAGCACAAGCACAAATGCACTGTGACGGCAAAGCTAGATATAATGTCCACTTTGTATATGTTCTTTCTCATTGCAAGACGCTAACAGACCCAAAACTGCACAATGAAACAGCAAATATAAGTGAAAAAAATTAAGTTTACAAACAAGTTAGCAGCAAAATTGGCGATATTACTTGGCAGTACATTTGGCATTTGGCAATGTGCCACATCAATGCTAACTTACACACAAACTTTGTTTTTTACATCTGTTATTGTATCATCTAGTATTACAGTAGACAGACATACTTAAAAATAAAGTCCATGTAGTTATAGACTGCAATTAGTGGGGTCTATTACGGTGGCTTTTCTCGTCACATAATCCTCACGTAAATGCAGTGTTTTATCCAGAAATAAATTATGTTTTAGTTAAACAAATTGTTGCTGACAGAAGGTCACTGTGGATTCTGCAGCACACTGGATGAGGTGATTCAACAGATACGGACCGAATAAGTTTCTTCTGTTCATCGGGTGACAATGGCATCATCATCAACTTGTTGTACAGCATCTCGCGGAATGCAGCGATACGATTCTCAACCTCGCTGTACACTAGCAACAGAATGTTCAAAACAACAGCTCGTCTCAGTGTCAAAGTAGACAGCACTCAGTAGAGCACATACCACACTGAAATCGGCAGTGTCACAATCAGCCAGCAGCAGGTACATTGGCCTAGGTTGGCTGGTTCTTTGGGGGATTAATGTCCCCTTTCAGCACAAAAATAGGCTATATCGGGGTAACGTCTTGGGTGGAGATTTAGTTAAGGATTGCCAGACCTGCCCTCTCCACTCGCACATTGGCCTAGATTTTCCCATACTGCATCGTAACAAATTTTCATTTCCACTTATCACATCAATTAACTACTCATGTCTATAAATTTCATATTGATTGATTGACTGAGTTAAGGTTTTACATCTCACCAGACACGAAATAGGTCATTTTGGAGACATTCTTCCTAGTCAATCTCATTTTGCTTAGTACTGAAAAAATTAAAAAAATCAAATACAACAAAAGCAAAAATGCATCAGTAACAAAATATACTATAACATAAAATTAACACAACAAACTAAAGCCAGGTTTGGTCGCCTCCTATGACCTCCGGTCTGGAAATGGAATGGGTCTATTCTGGAAGGAGTAGATAAGTCACGATGTGAATGAGTAAGGAAGTAAATAAGTAAGGAAGAAAGTATAAGCAAGGAAGAAAGAAAGGAAGAAAAAAGTAAGGAAGAAAGTTAAGTAAACAAACAAACAATTCATAGTGCCGAAAACAACAAATGAATCAGGGTTCATTACCATACGGGGAAAAGTAGTGAGCACTCAGCAGAGCACACACCACAGTGAAATCGGTAGTATCACTAACAGTGAGCAGTAGATTTTCCCACACTGCATCATAACTGACTTTCTCAATTTCACTTTCGCTTTTCACATCAGTCAACTTGTCAATAAACAAGGTGTTGCCCTAATGGGACGTAACACTACTGGCCCGCCGTGGAGCGTCGGCCGCCCGACCACCCGCGCACCCGCCAGCAGTGTTACAGACGACGACAGACGGTGACAGACGCCAGCAAGCAAAACAATATTGGCTCATTAGGCGGGCCGGTAACAATGACTGTCATTAACGACTGAAACTGCACAAACAAATCAAACCTTTTTTAAACGCTTGTACTTCTGTCACCCAGAACAGCGACTTTGCACGAGTATAGTCAGTGATGACGAGATCATAGTCACCCTGCATGCACACAATGTAAGGACTGTCAAAATCCACTGCAACTATTGCCAACTACAGACGTCAGCAGAACACATCTATATTAGTTTGTCTATCATAAATCTGTGTTGTGTTAAAATGACCTGGAGACACGCATGAAAAAAATGAATTTTATGAGCTTATAGCCTATGGATTCTACTTCTCACACAAAAAAAAACATAGAATGGATATCTTTAGAGAATTCATTTCATCTGGGGCATTAATGGACTGGTGCACGAAAAAAGTCAGTTCTTCTGAACAAGTACACAAACTGAACAAAGTGAGTGACTTAAACAATGAACAGTCAAACAGCTCAGCAGGTTTGAAAACCAGCAAGAAACATTTCCAGCAACTATAAAATGATTTTAAAAAAACAAAAATAACGGCGAACATCACTATCATCCTACTCTATGAACTGCATAACAACCTTTTCAATGTTCTTCTCAATGGTATTTGGCAAGTAGAACAGCAGCTTGAATCGGTTGAGGACAGAAAGGGCATTGCGGGTGGCGTCGGCTCTGTCCTTGCGGCCGAGCACATCATCAAAAACGCTCTCTGCTGCTTTGTTGGCCTCTGATAACAGCAACAGTAGCATCAGTCAAACACATGCAAAACAGTTATTATTATTATTACAGCACTATTACTTCTATTATAACACTGTCGTGTTTCGCACAACTGGCCTAGTTTCTTAAAGTTAGGCAACTCTCCCAAAAAGTAAAGCTTTAGAATTTCCATAGCATTTTTCCAGGCACGGTGTCCTTCCTGCTTTCAAATCTGTCAAAATAAAGGGAAAACTACAACTAATAAAACAATTCCAGTAACTAACTTGGAGCTCAAAATCTGACAACACATAGACAGAATCATGGCGGTGGCAATGATCGATTAATCAGTTGATTAAATGTTAACAATTTTTAGCAATTAATATCACTTTAATGATGAATCATAATTTGCCATTTTTACTTATGTACTTGCACTTTGGGCAAAACAAGTGGTTTTAAATATAGTTTCTATAACATCACACGTCAGGTAACTAAGGAAATAGTGATTAATGATTAGTTTTTACAAATATGAAATATTTAATTAAAAATAACTATTAATAAATCACTAAT
>Ga0209780_1000485_pt1 | contig 21254 bp, 28 predicted proteins | sample WorMetexBAHAMAS2_FD_187384 | JGI IMG/M metagenome (GOLD analysis project Ga0209780, IMG submission 187384) | Marine gutless worms symbiont microbial communities from Max Planck institute for Marine Microbiology, Germany - Inanidrilus exumae... | ecosystem: Host-associated > Annelida > Digestive...
AACCAACTGAGCTACTGCTCCATTCTGAAGTGGTTTTGTTTAATATATTGTAATAATATTGTATACGAAAATGCAAATTTTTTGATCAAAAAAAATGGGTGTTGAGGGGCTCGAACCCCCGACTTTCGCCTTGTAAGGGCGACGCTCTCCCAGCTGAGCTAAACACCCATAAGTTGATTTTTCACCGGCTAGTTTACAGCATCTTTGAGTGATTTGCCAGGTTTAAATATTGGTACGTTGGCGGCTTTTATATCCAAAGGCTCTCCAGTGCGTGGGTTGCGTCCTTTCCTTGCGGCGCGTTCGCGTACGGAGAAGGTTCCGAATCCTATTAGGGTGACTGTGTCGCCGTCCGCTAGTGCGTTTTTGATGCTTTCTATTATTCCGTCAACGGTTTTTGCCGCGGTGGTTTTGGAGATGGCGTAGTTTTCGGCAATGTCTTGAATTAGTTCAGATTTGTTCATTTTTCCCCCGTGTAGTGCAGTGTTTGAGATATGTTGTTGGTTTGTGACTGATGGAGAGATGCAAAAAAAATTTCCCAAGCTTTGTTGATATTGCTTGAGCAGAAATTTGGTTTGGAATGGCTGAGTTTGTGAGTGCGCGTTTTTTTTATTGGGCACCACTCAAAGTCGCAAAGGGAGGAAAATTGGCGGAGAGGGTGGGATTTGAACCCACGGAAGGGTATTAACCTTCAACGGTTTTCAAGACCGCCGCCTTAAGCCGCTCAGCCACCTCTCCAAGGCTGGGCGCATATTATCCTTAAAAAGGATCACGTTTGCAAGCTTTTTTTCAAAATTGTAGCAAAATCCTATCCCTTTAATAAATATGATTTTTTAAATCATCTATCAGCGGTTGACAGCTCAACGCCACTAAATTAAGACAAAATATTCTAACAAACCAAAAGTTACGCCGTAGGTTGGCCTATATTTTTTGCGTAGCGAGGGATAATAAGCCACCCGACGTTACGCATCAGCCTTTTGTGACAAACCAAACACCACCTCGGGATAAATCCCGAGGCTCAAAGCTAAAGTCTGCCAAAGTTTCCTAGCATCTTATCAAATCGGCTACCAAATCATTTCAAAGCTATTAGCGATTAATCATAAGCTTGGTTGCCCAGGTTAAATGGTGATCAAGTCGCCATAATACCATGTATGTCCCTATATATATACTAAAAACCGGTATTTAAAGAATCTGGTGGTTTGATTGTTTGTTTATAATTAGTCGGCTTTAGCCGACTTTAGCTTTGAGACTTGGGATTTATCCCGAGGCGGTGTTTGGTTAATGATAAAATTGTAGTGCGTAACATCAATAGCTTAACCCAACAAAATAGATAAACCTTTGTTTCTAAAAAATTTATTTAGTAACTTAATGGCATTGGGTTGACAGCTAGGAGGCTCTCTGTTTTCTATTTGATAGCTCATATATAATACATAGATGTATTTTTGAAACGGAGAAATTGCCCCATGACAAAATATCTGTTTTCACTTTTTCTGTTAACTTTGATCTCCTTAAGCTTTTCAGCCTGCACCAAACGTGACATCAAAAACACAACAGTGCCAACTGAAAGTTCAGAACCTTCCCCTCAATCCCACGATGATGTTGAAACTTTATATAATCAAGGAATGGATTATTACCAACAAAATGATTTTGAGCAAGCCGCCCAAAAATTTCGTCAGGCGGCAGAGCTAAATCATGCTGGAGCCCAATTCCATCTGGCTGCATTGTACCGTTTTGGTAGCGGTGTCCCAAAAGATTTGGAACGGGCGATAGAGTGGTATCGCAAAGCAGCAGAACAAGACCATGTGGATGCTCAGTTGAGTTTAGGGATGATGTACTACAAAGGTATTGAAATTCCGCAAGACTTTGAAGAGGCTGAAAAATGGCTATCGCTGGCTGCCGAACTGGGCAATCAGGATGCTATTGACGTACTTGAAGAGGTGCGGAGTATGTTGGTTAAATAGTCCTTGACACGCCAATGCCGTCAAACCTTATGGCATACATATTTTCCCCGATTTCCGGCATTATGGCGGCTGATTCATCGACCGTTCGTCGCGTGTTTTGAACCGCCAGTCCGATCGGGTTTGTCATCTGATGTCGCACACGACTATTATTCGCACGAGACAAACGGTATCTCACGATTAAAACATAATTGAAAAAGGAGCATTAGATCACGTACAAAAATGCACGTTGTTCAAGGAGCGCTACGCTTATGCGCTTTGGTTTGTCGGTGTTTACGGCGTTGGGTGTTTTTATGGGCTCGGCCACGTTGTTGAACGCGCAAACAACGGATGATTTATTTGCCGCGGAAGAAAGAGCTCATCAAATTTGCCAGAAATACGGAGAACGATCTGAAGAATGTATGCGGGCGCGTGGAATAGCCGGCAAAGCACGGTGTGATGTTCATGCCACTAACCCGGCTCAGTGCAAACGGGATGTAGCGCGGTATGTGGAGATGGATATAGCGCGACACAGAGCTGATCAAATTTGCCAGGAAGACGGACGTGAGTCTGAAACATGTATGTGGGCGAATGTAGAAGTCTATGAAGTAGAGTGTAGGTTTGAGTTTGTGTTTAACAATCCTGAGGAACTGGCTCGCTATGTGGCTGACTGCAAATTTAGGAAAGCGCAAGCAGCGGCTAATCAAATTTTTTGCAGGGGAAGCAAACAAAGGTCTACAGAGTGTGCGCTGGTGCGTGAAATAGTCAATGAATTACGGTGCGAGGCTTATGCTCGTGATCCGGATGAGTGCAAACGGCGGGTAGCGCCGTAGGGGAATCGCTCACCCTATTTCACGTTCCAACTCTCAAACCGATATAGCAAACAAAAAATGGCGAGCCAACGTGCTCGCCATTTTTTTGGTTGTCAGAAATAATCTGACTAATTCCCGCCTAATTTATTCCCCAACTGCTGACCAAGCACAGCCTGCAAAGGACCAATCAAATCCATCGGAAGCGGAAACACAACCGTATGACTCTTATCCTCAGACGCGATATCACTCATAGTCTGCAAATAACGCAACTGAATCGCCTGAGGCTGCTTAGAAAGAATTTGCGCCGCCACCTGCAACTTCTCTGACGCCTGAAGTTCACCATCTGCGTGAATAACCTTAGCACGGCGCTCACGCTCCGCCTCAGCTTGACGGGCAATCGCTCGAATCATGCTCTCATCCAAATCAACATGCTTAATTTCCACGTTGGAAACCTTAATACCCCACGCATCTGTCTGTTTATCCAAAAGTTCTTGAATAGCCTTGTTAAGCTTGTCACGCTCAGACAACATATCATCCAATTCATGTTGCCCTAACACAGAACGCAGCGTAGTTTGCGCCAGTTGACTGGTGGCTTGTTGATAATTTTCCACTTGGATAATAGCCTTTTCGGGTTCAAACACCCGAAAATAGACCACCGCATTGACTTTTACCGACACATTGTCCCGCGAAATAACGTCTTGGCTAGGTACGTCCATGACCACAGTACGCAGATCCACTTTTACCGTTTGTTGCACGCCCGGGATGATGATAATCAAACCAGGTCCCATAACAGTCTGATAACGCCCAAGAAAAAAAACTACCGCACGCTCATATTCGCGCAAAATGGCTACAGAATAGAATAAAAAGATTGCTACTATAATAAAGATGCCGATTACAAATTCACTCATAATTAAACTCCTTGCTATTTAAAGTTCCCTACGGGAGGAAGATCCCTACGGGACGCCTCATTCCTCCCGTAGGGAACTTAACTAGGGGTTGTTTACATTGATTCTACTTTAAGGTTAAGACCATTCATACCAATCACCTTAACGCGCTGTCCAGGTGCAATATCAGACAAGGCAATCGCATTCCAAGCCTCACTATGAACATACACGCGCAAATGTCCACCCTCGTTGCTCAAACACTCACCCTCTTCTCCTAACATCTCCTCACGTCCACTCACCACGGCTCGTGAACGAATATTGACCAAGGTACCAATAATCCAAAGAAAAAAAACCACACTGACCAAACTCACCCCCGCGATAAGGGAACGGGAGATAGTATAATCTGGCGTCTCAGTATCCATTAAAATTATTGAACCGATCACAAAGGCAATCAAGCCACCTATGCCCAATGTCCCAAAACTAGGTATAAATGCCTCGCTCACCATAAAGGCAACACCAAGCAAAATTAAAGCGATGCCAGCATAATTAACTGGTAGCACCTGAAAAGCAAACAAAGCCAATAATAAAGAAATACCCCCTATCACACCAGGCAACACGCCGCCAGGATTGTACAACTCAAAAAACAGCCCGTAAATACCCAGCAACATGAGAATATACGCCACATTGGGATTAGTAATCACCGAAAGCAACCGATTTCGCCAATCTGGCGCGTAAGTTTCCACCTCCAAATTCAAAGTTGCAAGTCGCTGCTTTTGACCAAGCACATTCACCTCTCTCAAATTAATTGTTTTCAACAAACTCGGTATATCCGCCGCGATTAAATCAATAACGCCCTTTTCCAAAGCATCCTGAGCCGACAAACTCGCCGAGTCACGCACCGCCTTTGCCGCCCATTCCTGATTACGCCCGTGCATTTGTGCCAAAGAACGCAAATATGCCTCAGCATCATTGACCATTTTATTTGTCATTGTATCACCCTTTTCATCCTTCTTATCCTCCTTAGACTCGCTGGGCTCCATCCCAAATCCACCAATTTGTACCGGCGTAGCCGCCCCCAAATTAGTCCCAGGTGCCATCGCCGCGACATGGCTGCCATAAAGTATATAAGTACCGGCACTGGCAGCACGAGCGCCAGAGGGTGCCACGTAGGTGACGACAGGTATCGAAGACGCGATGATAGCCTGCACTATTTCGCGCATTGCGACATCCAATCCGCCAGGCGTATCCATTTTGAGCACGATCAAAGTAACATTTTCATCTCGTGCTTTTTCCAAACCGCGTTTTAGATAATCTGCTGTAGCTGGTCCTATTGCGCCCTTGATTTCTAGTATCCAAGCTTTAGCTTGTACTTGGATGGGCAATAATAAAAATACTATTAAGATAAGTCGACTCATGGCTTGTTCAAACCTTATAACAAAAAATGATTGATATCCATTAGATATTATCTATAATAACCCAATGCCATTAAGTTAAGCCCAAAGACGTTCTTTTGTAGGGTGGGCAAAGCGTTTTTTTTTGCCCACCATCCACGACAGGTGGGCAACAAAAACACGTTGCCCACCCTACAAGATTTCTTAACTTAATGGCATTGCTATAATAACCTCCCCCCCGCCATGAGCTCATGGCTAAAAGCTCAAGTCAATGCCATTAAGTTTCGTCGACAAAAGTTTTTGCTCCGCAAAAACTTTTGCCGACGAAGAAAAAATATCTTTCATGTAGGGTGGGTAGAGCGACATCGAAACCCACCAAACCTTTGAAATTTATAAGAATGGTGGGTTTCGCTCCGCTCTACCCACCCTACAAATATCTAAAGGAGACTAAAAAAAATATGAGTAGGTCCAGTCGGCTTTAGCCGACTTACGCTTTCAGCCATGAGCTTTAGCTCATGGCAGGGGGGGGTTATAGGAAGAAAATTTATGCCTCAAAAAAAAATTTTGCTTATCGGTACCACTGGTCAAGTGGGCTGGGAATTACAACGCTGCGTGCAAACGCTTGGAAAAGTAGTTGCAAGCACCAAATCCCATATTGACTTAACTGCTCCAGACTCAATCCGCCAAATGATACGTGAAATCAAACCCACTATTATCCTAAATGCCGCCGCCTACACTGCTGTTGACAAAGCAGAACAAGATACAGAATTGGCACACGCGATTAATGCGACGGCTCCTGGTATAATAGCTGAAGAAAGCTTACGTATAAATTCATTATTAATACATTATTCAACAGACTACGTATTTAATGGCAAACAAACCCAGCCTTATACCGAAACGGATGAAGTCAACCCATTAGGAGTTTACGGCACCACTAAACTAGCCGGAGAACAAGCGATTCAAGCCATTGGGGGACAATATTTAATTTTACGCACATCCTGGGTTTACGGATTACGCGGAAAAAATTTTTTACTAACTATGCAACGACTCGCCAAAGAGCGTAACGAATTAAAAATAATTGCTGACCAATTTGGTGCGCCGACTTGGAGCAGAATGATTGCCCAAGCCACAACACATATTCTGACACAACTATACACTCCCTTGTACAAACTTGATATTAAAACATTATCCGGCACATATCATTTAACTTGCGCCGGAAAAACCAGTTGGTATGAATTTGCCAAAGCGATTATAACGCACTCTGACAAACAAATGCGCGTATTACCCATCACCACTGCCGATTATCCCACGCCGGCTCAACGCCCTACCTATTCAGTGTTATCCAATGCTAAAATAGCCAAAACTTTTGGCATTACCTTACCGGCTTGGGATAAGGCACTAAATTTATGCTTAAACAATATGGAGAATTAAACTTGTGAAACAAAATGGTGCTATTTTAATTATAGTTTTATGGTTTATTGTCGTTGTCACTATTATCGTAGCCGCTTTAGCCACTGAAACGCGCTTATCTGCCAAAGTAGTAATTCATAATAAAAATGGATTACAACAATGGAACGACACCCTTCAAGCCTTACGGTCTGCCGAAATGGAATTGCTGATCAATCGTATGCCAGATCCGGCTGGCGAAGAGAAACCTGTTAATGAGGCTGAAAATAAAAATGAGCCTAAAGAAAATAAAAAGTATCGTTTTAATGGACAAGTAATCGAACTGGCTTATCCTATACCCGACACTGTCGCCGTTCGTATTTATGATCACGCGGGTAAAATCAACCTACTACGCTTATCTAAAAAACATAGGCGCCAAATATTGGAAAATCGTATCGGTAACGACGATTTGGCAAAACTCGACGCTTTAGAAGATGCCTGGCAGGATTGGATTGATAAAGACGATTTTAAACGTGTCAACGGAGCCGAAAAAGACTACTATGAAACCCTTGAACCGCCTTACGAGCCGCGCAACGCGCGTTTAGAAACAGTAGAAGAATTACTCTTGATTAAGGGATTTGACGAAGTTTTTAAGGATTTCGAAATAACTACCGCTTTTACCGTGTATGGCTCATACAAAGTCAATCCCAATTTAGCAACCCGTGAAGCCTTGATGCTGGTACCCGGAATGGACGAAGAAAGCGTTAATAAAATCCTCATTAAACGCCGCCAAAAAAAATTTAAATCTTATAAAGATTTTAACGATTTTTTGGAACCAGAACAACTGGCTAAATTTAGAAATTGGATCAATTTTGCCACAAGCCGTTACTATAGCATCGCCGTGCAAGTCAAACCACCAACTGAAAAATCAGACGAAGAGCCAGATGAAGATGAAGACGATGATAAACAAGAAGACGATGAGATACAAGCACAAGAAAATCAGCGTGCTTATATGGTTACGGTACAACCGCGAGGCTTTAACCAATTGCCTAGAATATTGATGGTTAATCCTTATGGCGTTTTACCTGATACTAGCCATGAGCTTATGGAAGATGAAGAAGAGGACAGCGAACCAGATACTGCTAAAAAAACTTCACCTTTTCCTTTTTTATGATACAAATTTTCAGTTGAAAAGTCCCTAAAAATCCTATTTTTTGAAAAAATAGGATTTTTTAACTCGCGTTTCAATTCAAAATTGGTATGAGATAATCGTTGTGGACAACACTTGAAACGACAGGCTATTTCCGTGATGAGCTTGGTAGCCAGCACTATCCACCGCTCATTAACTTTTTTTACCCTGATAAAGGTAATTTTATTGCCTTTGTTGGCAATCTCTCATCAAAGCTATTGAGATTTTTAGAAAACATGCCACGAATCCGTCTGAAGGTGCCGTGCTGTTTTATCCACGCAAACCACGTTTAAACACGCAACTCGCAAACTATTTTTATCAAAATACTTGAGAAATATAGTACGATACACAATAATATATTTCATGATTTTTTGTTATAAAAAACCAAAACTACAAAACAATTAAGGATAAAGCTTATGAAACTCACAACAAAAGGGCGGTATGCCGTCACAGCAATGTTAGATTTGGCAATCAATCGTGATGGGGGACCAATTACACTGGCTGACATTTCACACAGACAGGGTATTTCCTTATCCTACTTAGAACAACTGTTTTCACGTTTGCGTAAACGGGGTCTTGTAGACAGCACTCGTGGTCCCGGTGGCGGTTATCGCCTTAGCCGCGCGGCTGAGGCGATTGCAGTTGCAGAAGTCATTTCAGCCGTTGATGAAACCGTTGATGCCACTCGCTGCAAAGGTTTACAAAACTGCCATGACTCTCGTGCTTGCCTAACTCATCAACTCTGGACGGATTTAAGTAACCAGATTCACGATTTCTTAGGCAATATTACTTTAGCGCAAGTCCTTAACAAACGCTCCCAGGAAGTCTCCAAAGAAGTCGCACGACGGGACTGTAATGGCCGTCGTCGGGGTAGAGGAAGAATAGACATCCCAGCCATGTAGCGCCCCCTATCACACATCCACGGTTGATTCAATCGTATGGCAAGATTTTTTGAATTCAACCCTGAGGCAATGCCACTATTGCCTCACCCTATTTATAGAGAAAGCCATGAACCTACCTATTTACCTTGATTATTCTGCTACCACGCCCGTGGATCCGCGTGTTGCGGAAAAAATGATGCACTATTTGACCATTCAAGGTCATTTTGGCAACCCTGCCTCACGTTCACACCAATTTGGTTGGGACGCTGAAAAGGCAGTCGAAGAGGCTCGGGCACAAGTTGCGGATTTAATTAATGCCGATCCCAAAGAAATTGTCTGGACATCTGGTGCAACAGAATCCGACAACTTAGCCATTAAAGGTGTTGCCCATTTTTACCAAAAAAAGGGTAAACACATTATTACCAGTCAAACTGAACACAAGGCGGTGCTAGATACTTGTCGTCAATTGGAGCGTGAAGGCTTTGAAGTCACCTATTTAGTCCCCGAAGCTAATGGTCTGATAGACTTAAAAAAACTAGAAGCAGCGATCCGTGAGGACACTATTTTAGTTAGTATTATGCACGTAAACAATGAAATTGGCGTGATTTCAGACATTGCCGAGATTGGCGAAATAACCCGTGCCCACAAAGTCCTATTTCATGTTGATGCCGCCCAAAGTGCCGGTAAAGTGCCGATTGATTTAAAGACGATGAAAGTCGACTTGATGTCTTTTTCGGCTCATAAAATTTATGGACCAAAAGGTATCGGTGCCCTATACGTGCGTCGCAAACCGCGTGTGCGCTTGGAAGCCCAAATGCACGGGGGCGGACATGAACGTGGAATGCGTTCTGGCACCTTGCCCACTCACCAAATTGTTGGCATGGGAGAGGCTTTTCGTATAGCCAAACAAGAAATGGCTTCAGAAAACGAGCGCTTCATCAAATTGCGTGATCGCTTATGGAATGGCTTAAAAGACATAGAAGAACTTTATGTCAACGGCGATCTTGAGCACCGCATTCCGGGCAATTTAAATCTAAGCTTCAACTTTGTTGAAGGCGAATCACTAATCATGGCACTTAAAGATTTAGCGGTTTCTTCAGGCTCTGCCTGTACTTCGGCGAGTTTAGAACCGTCTTATGTCTTGCGAGCCTTGGGGCGCAACGATGAACTGGCACACAGTTCTATCCGTTTTACCTTGGGACGATTTACAACGGAAGAAGATATTGATTATGCCATTCCGCTGATTCGTACCAAGATTGAAAAACTGCGTGAATTGTCTCCTTTATGGGATATGTATAAGGAGGGTATTGATTTAGAAACTATTGAGTGGGATGCTCATTAGATAGTATTGTAAATAGGAGAAATAACAATGGCTTATTCAAATCAAGTTTTAGATCATTATGAGAATCCCCGTAATGTGGGCACTTTAGATAAAGATGATCCGTCAGTGGGGACGGGTATGGTTGGCGCACCAGCTTGTGGTAAATAACATTGCCACGTAATTCTGCTATATGCAAGAAACTCTCGTTAGGTTGTAGGTACTAATGTTTAACCAAACACGCAAAATAATGCGCCCAAAAAACCTAGTATTTCGCTAAAGTATTAACTAAATGGGTTAGTAAAAATCCTACAAATAGAGACAATTTGCAAGGAAGTCGTGGTTGACCCTTCAGAGACTATACGCAGAACATCAATGAGATGAAGACATAGTCCGAACTACACGGAGACGTGTAGAAGTCATTAGAAATAGTGGCCCGCCTAACTAAGTTAGGTCATAAAGGTAACAGAAAGGATGTTATGCGCTTAATGATTAAGGTTGGTGATGATGGTGTTATTCAAGATGCCAAGTTTAAGACGTATGGTTGTGGATCAGCCATTGCGTCAAGCTCTTTACTCACAGAATGGGTCAAGGGCAAAACTTTGGATGAAGCAGCCACTATCAAAAACACAGAAATTGCTGAAGAACTTGCTTTACCGCCGGTAAAAATTCATTGCAGTGTTTTGGCAGAATCGGCTGTGAAGTCTGCTATTGCGGACTACAATAAAAAACAGGCGGCAAGCTAGTTAAGAGAAATTGCCCGTTCGTAGTAGGCGATTTATCGCCTACAGTGACAAGAATAGGCGATAAATCGCCTACTACGAACGCGGCACGATATAGCAAAATAAAAAAACATGCCTACTTACGATCCTAACAAAATCCGACAAAAAAATTTTGTCTATGATAACGTCATCTATTTTGACGGCAAAATTTCCATTATCTTTGGCACCTACAAAGAAAATCCGTTAAAAACGATTGGATGTCGATGGATAAGCGAAGACGATTTTTTAGGCTATCCCAATGCACACGGTAATCCCACATGGATGCCATTGCCTGACAAATTAGCCCTTGTTATTTTAGAAGGACTTTGGGCATCGCCGACAGAAAAACAGGCGATTAGATCAGGCTTTCAAGCGGCACTTGAAGAACTGAAAAATAGGAAAGCGTAACAAAAATGTACATTTTTTTAGATATTGACGGAGTCTTGGTAAAAGAAGATCTCCCAGGCGCGGAGATAAACTTACATGAAGAATTAATGAAATTTGATGAAGACTGCTTAAATACCTTTGAAAGAGTCATTCGTCGATACGAGAATAGCAAAATTGTTATCTCATCATCATGGATAGAAATATTTGCCATTGAAGCAATCAAAACGCTATTTTCAAATGAGGTAGCGGAAAAGATTATGGGAGCAACGCCAAGGCTCAACCAGCCCCTCAAATATTTTAGATATCATGAAGTGCTCGACTATCTCAAACAAAACGAGGCTGAGCCTTGGGTTGCAATAGACGACATCGCTGAACATTTTCCACCTGAGGCACCCGTTATTGTTACGAATCCATATATAGGATTTGATAAAAATGCGGCTGATAAATTGGAATATTTTTTAGTAAACGGGGAATTGGCTGAGTGAATATACTTTAACTCTTAGATCGACGTTTTTGATCATAATGATGAGTACAACTAATGTTCAACAACGAATAAAAACCTTCAATATTCGCCACTTAAACGGCAAAAAATAGCGCATTGTTTGAACAATCATACCCGACTTGATAGCACTTATGTCTTGCTGTGGTTTTATTCGTTGTTGAACATTAGCTGTACTCCAATCGAATCCATTCACCGCATCACCCTCGCTTTTAATCCATGCGGCTATGGTATGGCGATTCACGTCTAGTCTAAAGAGCAATGCCATTAAGTTTCGTCGGCAAAAGTTTTTGCTCCGCAAAAACTTTTGCCGACGAAGGAAAATCCATAGATGTAGGGTGGATTAAGCGATAGCGTATCCACCTGATTAATCGTGATATTTCGGTGGATGCGCTCCGCTTAATCCACCCTACATGAGCTTAACTTAATGGCATTGAGTCTAAAGAGGGCGATTATGGCATCCAAACGGCACCTGATCCGCTTTTAGCCAAGTCACGCGTGACTAAACGTGAATTAACCGCTTTAGCTCAAGCTAAAATTGCCTTTGTCCAACGATTATTAGAATTGTGTGCCCGGTATCGGGCTTCAGCCTTCGCTAGTATTATTGATAAAGATGCGCCAAGATCATATGGCGATTTTTTACGCAAAGGTGCTGGACTGGGTTTGCAACCCTAATAAATATTGCTCAACGCAATGATCTTTGTCGTAGCCAAAACCGGACGGGGTTGCAAACCCCGTCCAGCGCAAACTCGGCTTTAAAGATGGCGCCGCAACACGCTCGGAGTCTGGCGCTTGCCAACCGGCAACCCTGCCATCGGGCTTAAAAATGCACGTCCCAGTCCTGTACCACACGCCTTTTCTCATTGAGACACCGATAGTGCTGTGGGCCGATTTCGAGTTAAGTGACATCAATAACTTATTGCCCAAAGTCACCGACTACGGCGTTAATGTTATATTGAGGAGTATAAAATGAACTACGATTCGGAGGCTTGTAGCTAATAACAACTTTTATACACAAATACAATATATTTATGCCTAACTTAAGCGAAAATAGCTTAATGACATTGAACGCACGGCTGGGAATTTTGACAAGGCGTGTGCGTGGAGCTTGCTAATCGTTATGGTAAGATTGGAGAAGGCTAAAGCTGTCCAGCTTAGAGCGTGGTTAAAAAACTCTAATTTGAACATATCGTTATAATTTGAGCTTGACGTTTGACAAGAGTGTATTTTAATGCAATATATAGAATGGATACGCTATCACATTAAAACCAAAATAGAATTTAAACACGATAATATGAAAATAAAAAAAATTACATTACAAAATTATAAGAGGTTTGTTCAACCGAAGACTTTTTCATTTACTGATTCTGACGGAATTGTGAATGAAAAAACTCTTCTTGTCGGAAATAATGGCACCGGCAAAAGCTCTATATTACAGGCTATTGTGATTTTGCTTGCCTCGGCTATAAGAGATAATTTTAATCCTAAAAACTTAGATTGGCCCGGATTTGAATATCGTTATTTACAAATAGGTTCTCTACCTTTAAAAATTGAGGTAGAAATATTATTTTTGGATGAGGAAATAAGGACAACTCAAGAATATGCAAGGCAGCTAAAAAACATGGGTGTAAAACTGGACAAACAACCTGCATCTAAGAAAAATGTAACAATTTATTTTGATTACAACAAAGGTAGAGTTTTTGCCAAAGAAGGAAGAGAAGTTTATTATCAGTTTAAAGGTTATCAATATGCTAAAACATTAGCAAGTTTTACTTCTCAAAAGAATAAAATTTTTGAAAATATCGGGAATATCTATTGGTACACAGAACAACGAAATTCAAATAACATAACTAATCTGTTAGAGAGTAAAATAAATAAATTAGATGATATAAGAACTTTCTTAGCAAGTGCTTATAACTACCATACAGCCGTTAAAGATGGACGTAGGACGATACAAGAAGGTGAATTTGATTTCTACGAAGAATTAGAATCCATATATAAAAAAGTATTTCCTGGACGTTCATTCATCGGTAGTGCTCCACGATTTGATATATACGAAAAAGCCCAAGCACCCGATTTTTTTCTTTATGACGGACATAATCAATATGAATTATCCGGGATGTCGGCAGGAGAACGAGCCGTTTTCCCCATCTTAATGGACTTTGCCCGTTGGAATATCAATAATTCTATTATTATTATTGATGAATTGGAATTACATCTTCATCCACCTTTACAACAAACATTGGTAAGAGCCTTGTCTCAAATCGGTCGTAACAACCAGTTTATTTTTACCAGCCATTCAAATAGTGTAATATCAATGTTTGATGAAACTGAAAACCAAATAATACGATTATCCAATGAGTAAATCTATTAAAATATACTGTGAGGGCAAAAGCGGCAGTCACGACTATGACATATTGAACAAAGTAATTGCCGAACTGCCATCTGTAGAGATCGAACCTCTTGGAGGTATAAGAGGAGCAGGCGCAATCATCCAATACAAGGAAGAAAAAGAAGGTAGCGTTGTCAAACCATATTTTAAGCTTCTTTTTCGTGACCGGGATTTTGACAAACCGGTTCCCGATAGCCCGATTTTAGAACAAGACGAGGATAGAAAATATTGTTATTATTCTTATCGTAACACAATAGAGAATTACTTGTTTGATACTTCTCATTTTTATTCCTTTTTAAAAAAAGAAAAATTAGACAAGAAATACTCAATAAATAATGAGGAAGAAGTTAAACAAAAGTTTATTGAAGCAGCAAAGCAAATAAAATTCTATCAAGCCATAAGGCATACAATGGGTAAAATGCGTACACCTCAAACAGATTTTAAAACCAGATGGACTGAAAAAAGCGGAAAGTTGCCTGAATATTTAGATGAAAACTATTGTAAGCAAAAAGCCTTAGAAAAAATAATTAAAGCGAAATCATTCACAGATTCTTGGACTGAAACCGGTTTTAATGAAATTTATTCTACATTCGTTAATAAATTTGATGAAAATTTCATGAACAACCTTGACTTTCTAATATACTTTCAAGGTAAAGATTTCGCCTCCTCCTTGCAATTATTATTGCCATCTTTTCCGATAAAAAAATACTATAAGTATGCAAAAAAATGCTTTGATTATAAAAATTTTCCTGATTTAATTGAGTTAAGAAATTTGATAGAAAGCAAATTAACTGGTTAACTTTCAGCCCACGAAAATCCATAAATTAACAATGTAGAAACTACTCTGGACGTCCTTTCGACGTTAGGAGAAATCTTATCTTGGACTCCTTTAAACCTTACAGCGGTTGACTCACTATACTGGTGAGGGACAAAGTAACGCAGGCATATCAAGTAGCCCTTGACTTTTTTCTGAAACGAAGTAACGGAACGCTCATTTATTCTGCGCCCTTAGGAGTCTGCCAGTCAGGGAAGCGGCTTTTCCAAAGAAATGTTGAGGCCAATCTGGTACGCTACCATCTTTTTTGATAGTGGTAGTACGCTAGTGCAGGAGGGCGGAAATATTCAGACCACTTTGGTGGCAGTCGTCGTGAAAAATCCTATTTTTTGAAAAAATGGGATTTTTTGGAACTTGGCTCGAAGTTTGGATGGTCTGGATATTTCCGCCCTCCTGTACTAGAAAAGAATAGTTTCCTAAATCAACTTGTTGTCCCACCAATTCAAGTCTGCCTTGCCGTTCTGAACGAGGTTCTCGAATTTCTTGACTCTGCCTCAACAAAAGGAGCGTTTTAAGAATTGTAGATTTACCAGAATTATTAGTGCCACAAAAGACACTCAGAGGGGGGAGAGAAAAATGCCAACTTGAATCCTCAAAGAGCCTAACATTTTCAAGTTCAATTTCTGTAATCATAGTTTATGTGTTATCTTGGTTTGCTTTTCATTAAGATAGCTCAAACTATTAATACTATTAATATAGTACTCTGTCAATTTGTTTTTTTTGGAGTACAAAGCGGCAGCGTAGTCATACAGTACAAAGCTAAAGCTTTGTACTCCAACCCAAAAAAAACAAATTGACAGAGTAATAGGTGCGTAGGACTCAGCTAATTCTCATACCAGTCATTCGGTATCATCTCAAAACCCAATTCCACCGCCTTACGCCAGCATTCCTGAGCTCTCCCAATATCCGCTGGAACACCTGGCATACCCGTGCTATAGATAGTTCCAAGATATAAGCCGTGGCTGACACACGCTCGTCCTTCTCATATTGTTCTGCCGCCTTACGATACCACTCGATAGCCTTAGCACCGTTTACGGGTACTCCAAAACCACCCTGATACAGACTCGCAATGTAACATTGGGCCTTGGCATACCCCGCTTTAGCTAACGGCATCAGGAGAGTATACGCCTCGGAAAAATTATCATTTTGAAAGGCTTCAATACCGTCTTCCAACGGCTTCAGTTTATACCCCATCACCTTAACTCCTATTAGATCAACGACACTTTGGTTCTATGAATGATGTATCAACCAACCCATTAGCTCCAATGGGAGGGCAAGGTTTATCTTTAGCTACAAAATGACACCGACTCGATCTGTCATCTCGACCACGTTGTTGAGGGTTATCAACTGGCGAATTATCTGGAATAATTGGTCTTTGCATTATAAAGCGTAATAGAACACGCCATTTGGTGTGGAAACTCGTGTTTGTACCACCTCTGGACGTCCAAAATCAATTTTGGACTCCTTTAAACCTTACAGCGGCGAACTCACTATAATCTGAGGCTTTTTATCTGCCGGAAACTGCACACGCTTTGCCATCGCCGGATTGACATATATTGTCCCTTTTTCATCCACCAACATCACATATTTTATTCCCATTTTTCGCGCAATGCGATGCCAGTTTTGCAATCCTGCCGCTGTCAAAGCCGTTGAAGCCGCATCAGCGAGTCAATGCCATATCGTGCCGCAGCTTTTTTATACCATAAGGGATTTAGTTAAGTTCCCTACGGGACTCATTACGCGGGGCGGATTTCCCGAAACAACAAACTTTATCCCACTATGAAATGGGGGTCAGTAAACAAGTCTGGTTGCCAGGGCCATCAAGTATTAGCTTGATGCGACGCAAAAAAGCTCTGCCAATCAAAAAACGAGTATTTCCAACCAACAAAGGTTTGGACAATAACAGGGTGCTGTTCACCAGTCTTAGGAATAATAACTTCAGCGTAAGCTTCAATGAAGCGAATAAGTTGCCCTGTAACAGTGGAACCGACTGGTTTTTGTTGCTCAGGTAAACACCAAAGTTGCAGGTTAAGCTTTTCAAATAGGGAATAAGGCACTAAAAGCTCTTCACTATATCCTGTATCTATTTGAACTAATTCCTCAACTTCACTGTGCAATTGACCAAGCAAGTTCTTAAGTTTTATACCAATGACTAAGCGATCAGGTGAGGGCCAACAGGTTAATCTAACGCTATCTGCCATCCTAGTTCCACCTCCTTAGGGCGACGTTCACCGACTTGCATGACAATTCTATGTTGAGCATCAGGTGCTAAGTGGTTGATTTCTGCTAGTGAGTCACCCACGCCCTGTAATTGTCCATGTGCTATGACAATCCATTTACCCAAATAATTTTTTTCGATTTCAGCTTGGATATTTTTAAAAGTTTGGTTATTGGCTTTTGCCTCGGCCTCCATTTGGCGTTTGCGCTGCATTGCTAACCATAATTTTATCGCTTCAATCACTGCTCGTTTCACGCCATCATGGACATAAAACTTTTGGGCGGTTTGTTCAAATTCTTGTTGTAATGGTTGAGGTAATTCCATCGTCAACATGGTTAAATGTCTCCTAAAACATTCAATGATATTTCAAAAAATTTTTTTCTGATTTTAACAGATGTTTGGGAATGCTTGCAGCGGCTCACCGCTACTAAACTAAAATAGTTATGAATTGGTGCAATTTACAAGCATAGGGTGCGTCCCACGCACCGTTTTTTTATACCGAGCGTAGGATGCACCCGGAACGATCTTAAAATAAATCAAACGTGATGCGCTGCTTCTTCGACGTAGACACTTTTTCGCGGTGCTTTGGTATGAGGATAAACAATCAACTCTTCTATTTCAGTTTTTTCAAGCAGTTGGGAAGTTAAGTGACTAAAGTAAAAAACCTCGTATGTGTCCCCCAATTCTTTTTGAAGTTGTCGCCAAAGAAATTGTCCTTGTGCTTCAAAGGCGGGGGGCATTGAGATTTCATTTTTAAAGCCTGATAATCTTGGTTCTTCAATGACTCAAATTGAACGTCGCAAGCTCCGTTACTTCGTTTCATCATAACATTCAGCCCAGATATTAAGGTGTTTTTTAAGAACAGCCGAAATGGGCAGCTTATTTGGGTCAATATTACCAACCTTCTCTATGTCCCACAGCGGGTAACACTGATAATCAGCCATGAGTTTGATTTTTTTTGTAGACATAACATGATTCTCCAGTCGTTTAGGGGAAAGTCGCCGGATTTGCACCGACAATGAATCCATTATCGCCAATGGTTATCGCAATATATTGTTTTTTCCCTTTATACATGAGTTCATAGATTGGACGATTTCTTTGACAGCCCACGATCTTACCCCGAATAACGGCTGTCATTACCACGTCAGCAATTTCGTCATGACATATGCCACGCTTTTCTTTCATCAGCGGCATGGATCAAGATATGTTGCAGTCCGGCAAAGCCATTACCCTGTTCAAGAAAAACAATTTTGCCATTTTCCAAGCGCCGAATGTCAACTATTTTGTTGATAGAAACTTTAATTTGTTTTTCTACGAGTTCGGTGATTAATTCTTGTTGTTCAGACGAAAATTGCAAGGCTCAATCCTCATTTCTGTGTTTTGCCCGTTTGGGTATTACAACTACTTTGCGAATACCGTTCGCACCAATCAGGATATTCAAGTTATTCAATTCAATATGTGTTGCCATTTCGAGATTGCAATATCCTTTTGTCAAAACCTTAATGGTATTTTGGAGTCCAAGATTTGTCTTGGACGAGTGTTTAATCAAAAGCTTACAACGGATTAGTCACTATAATCTGAGGTTTTTTATCTGCTGGAAACTGCACACGCTTTGCCATCGCCGGATTCTTTTTCATCCACCAACATCACATATTTTATTCCCATTTGTCGCGCTATGCGATGCCAGTCTTGCAAACCTGCCACTGTCAAAGCCGCATCAGCGAGTGCGCCACTGCGAGCAATGACTGTTACCGAGCTTAATCCTTATGCTGGCTTGCCGTTGCTCGGATGTTTTGACAAGGAGCTTGCGTGGAATGCACCCGGAGCGATCTTGTGAATTTATTTTTATGAACGTCTAGTCTATAATATATGTAGGCTTTTATTTTATTGGAGGTTAAATGTGAAAAAACTGTCAACTATCGGTGCCTGTGTCTTGCTCTGTTTGGGGGCAGACAATGCGGCGGCGGGTTTGGATGATGGGCTGGTTGCCTATTATCAGTTTGATGGGAACGCGCAGGATGCGAGTGGCAATGGGCATCATGGTGTTGAACATGGTGTATGTTGCTGGGAAATTTGGGCAAGCGGCACAGTTTAATGGAGTCTCAACTTACATTCAGGTGGCTCATAACGACAATTTGAACCTCCAACATTTAACTCTGGTAGCTTGGGTATATGATTATCACCACTCTGGTACTTCTCTGATCCTTTTGAAAGGAAATTGGTCCAGCGGTGGCCCTCAAAAAAGACAATATGAGTTCAGTTCAACATACGGGGAACAAGAAATTGTCAATTTCGGGCTGCTTAACGCTCATAATATGGACTGGGAGTGGATCAAGTCAACAAGTAATATAGCCATAGAACAGTGGAAACACATTGTTGCGACTTATGATGGAAAAATCCAAAAGTTATACATTGATGGTAGCTTAGATAGTGCCAGAACGGTTAGTTTTGAGGCTTTCATCCCACACGCTCCTGAGCCACTTACAATTGGTGCAGGCTTCACAGACGACCAGTGGGTGGGTATAAAAAATGGTTTGATTGATGATCTCCGCCTCTACAACCGCGCCTTGTCCGAATGTGAAATCCAATCACTCTACGAAGGCACAGAGAAATGTGGTGGATTTACATTACACAAGCAGACATTGATGCCGCCTACCAGCAAGGTTTTAAAGATGGTGCCGCAACCTGTTCGGAGTCTGGCACTTGCCAACCGGCAATCCTGTCATCAGACTTAAAAATGCACGTTCCAGTCCTGCACTACACGCCTTTTCTCGTTGAGACGCCGATAGTGCTGTGGGCCGATTTCGAGTTAAGTGACATCAATAACTTATTGTTCAAAGTCACCGATTACGGCGTTAAGGAAGAATAACGGGTCGTTTGATGGTAAATTGATACTATCGCTTTAAGTGATAGCATCAATATTTGCATCACTAGCTCAAAGGAGTCCGGCTTTACGCCGTGAAATTCGTCAAATCATCTTTGCCAATTTTGACTATCTTGTTTCTGAGTATGAGAACTTTCATTAAAGAGGTGCGTAATGGATAAAAAAATTCACGATGTTAAGTTAGTCAAGGATAAGACTTATCTACATATGACTATTGATGGGCAATCTTACCGTATTCCTTGGGTTGACTGTTCTCCAAAGTTAGCGAAAGCCAACCGGATTGAACGGGAATATATTGAGGTTTCGCCATCGGGATATGGATTACACTGGCCACTGATAGATGAAGATTTAGCAGTGACACCGCTTCTCAAACAAGCTGAGCAACCTGTAGCTGAACTAGCCACATAATACAAGGCATTGCAAATAGCTCTGATTGAAGGCGTGTTTTCTTCAAAGAGAACGGAAATGAAGCCTGAATTGGTTGATGAAAAAATGGGGCAATTGCCGTTATTGTTCAGAGATGCGGGATACAATACCCCGCATGTCATTGTAAACTAACAAAAAATAAACAAAATCGTATTTTTCACAGCTGCGCTAAACTCCAAAAATCCGATTTTTTCAAAAAATCGGATTTTTCACGGCTGCGCTAAACTCCAAAAATCCGATTTTTTCAAAAAATCGGATTTTTCACGGCTGAACCAAACTCCAAAAATCCGATTTAACGGATTTTTCACGGCAGAGCAAGCGTAGGGTGCGTCCCACGCACCGTTTTACCGAGAGGTGCGTAGGACGCACCCTACACTCGCTTAATGGTATTTTGGAGTCCAAGATTTATCTTGCTATATGCAAAAAAAATTAGCAGGAATAGGCAATTTTTTTGCGTAGTGAATCACGAAAATTTTGAAAATGAGGGCATCGTGCCGCGACAATCTCAGAATTTACTAATCTTAAGGCTTGGGATCACAATCAATGCTCGTTTCCGGGGACTCTCTTGCTGGAACTAATTTTTTTAGATCAAAGAGTAATTGACGCGGTGCGTTTGGGTAGACGGAGCAAAAACCTTCAGGATGGGCAATCATCCAAGCCTCAATTTCCTGCACAGCAAAATGAATCTCTACGCTATTGTCAACAACCCCTCGGCTAAAGACCGAGGGGCTTGAAATCTTCAGATAAGATAGATTTTAAGCCCCGTTGACCAGGCTAAATGTGTACTCACCACGTTAAGAACGAATTTAAACATAGGCACTCCGTGATACCCACCAGTCACGGACCCTGCGGCAAACCATTAAACAGCTATAAGGGCTTAAAGACAGTGTGGCTTACACACAAACCGTCCCACAACATTGCCGAGGTGACTTTTACCCGCGCAAGCGGAGCGAAGTAACTCACCATGCAAAAAATACTTGTTTTAGATTCAGAAAAAAAACCACTGATGCCCTGTCACCCTGCAAGAGCACGGAAATTACTAAACAAAAGCCGCGCG
>Ga0209780_1000486_pt1 | contig 21246 bp, 12 predicted proteins | sample WorMetexBAHAMAS2_FD_187384 | JGI IMG/M metagenome (GOLD analysis project Ga0209780, IMG submission 187384) | Marine gutless worms symbiont microbial communities from Max Planck institute for Marine Microbiology, Germany - Inanidrilus exumae... | ecosystem: Host-associated > Annelida > Digestive...
GAATAAGGTACTGTTACTGCTTACCTTGTTCCCAATACAGCCTATTTTTGTGCTGAAAGGGGATGTTAATCTCCCAACCAACTAACCACTGCAATTTCTACACTCAGGCTAGATCCCCAATTCTCCTAAGGAAACCGTTTGAGGAATCGTATGAACTCACCAAAGCACTGAAGGCAATTGACGTGAAAATTTGTGTCGTTTTATAACTAGTTGTTGTAGCTACATGCATGTTTGCTGTTACTTAAAGCAGTGTTAATGTCAGTTAACTGACATATAATAGGGGAATTGTCGGTAAACCATGGCTGACATTGACTACACACACCCTCATCCGTCTGTTAATCAGCCACATTCTATGTGAAGCTGGGTTACTGAAGGGTCCACCTCACTGTGAATGAGTGACTGATACAAAATGTTTTCTCTTTGGCTACGATCTGACTGCTGAGAGAATGACGTTGCTGTACGTCGGCTGTTCAGTGCCAACTCTCAGTAATGATCCCTAACCAGTACTGTGCAGCAGAGTTGGAACAAGGTCAACGATTTGGCTCGGGTCGCGGGTTAGAATATCATAACCAGAGTTAGACCCGGTTTGGGTTTTAGCAGCCGTGTTACATGTAGCATTGTTTGCAGCAAACATATGGTGTATTTTTGTCAAGTTAACCTGATCTGAACTCACAAATTGAGTCCCATTCTTTTCACAACACCTGATCCCTTGATATAGACATTGCTGGATAGCAGGAGTCTGATGTTCAGAGGCATGGAGGGCTACATTATCCCACGTATATGGAGTTACATACTGTGGCTGCAGCTTCTTGTAGTTGCCAGATAGGCCTAACCACTGCTTCAGAGATTTTGAAAACATTCGCTGACCGGCTCGGGTCACTGGGTCAACGATCCGCAGGTCGGGACGGGTCACGAGTTGAAATTTCAGACCCAATTCCATCTCTGCTACCCAGTACATAGCATCCGGCTGCTGTATCATACACCGTCAGTTCTGTGAGTTGTCACTGCCTTTATGTATGTTTGCAACTGCTGTGTTTGATGTTGTAGTATGCCGATCCGGTGGCAGATCTCATTGATAAGTGGGGTATATTTCATGCTCGCCTATTTCGTGACTCGTGCATTTTTCACCGTGGCAGTTTCGTTAAGGTCAGCAGTCGCATCTTCGTCTCGTAATTTGTAAATTAAATGTGAACAATGCATGCAGTTTTTTCACTTGTTTTGTAAGTTTAATTAATATTTAATTAGTATTTAAAGCCATCAGTTGATATTTACACAAACATATAGTATATGTTTAGTTGTTAAATGTTTATTGTATGTGTATAATCCATTTTACTGCATTAAGTTTATTAGTCGATGTGAAATAAAATGACATTTATTGGTGTCTGACAGGATCTGAGTCGACTCGGACGAGACTTAAGTCAAGTCGTCATTGTTGATAATTCACCAGCTTCATATGCATTACATCCAGAAAATGCAGTAAGCAAAGTTTTGGTTTTATGAACAAGCAGAGCTGTGCAGAGCGCGATACTGTTGTAGCATTTCTTTGTCTATCTGTCTATCTCTTATGTTGCTGCATTGTATTAAAACGACTTAACTAATCATCAAGTAGTCGGCTGTGGATGAAACCTTGGGACTCACAGCGAAGACCTTGCCGAGATTCCAGTGGATCACAATAACAGGACGCCAAATACATGGATTAGGAAAAATTTGCGATTTTGTAGCAGTGTATTTCCCGATCTTGTATTCCATAGAAGTTAACAGACATAATTACAGTGGGATGCTACTAAAAACGAGGTTACGCTATTGCAGAGGGACCATGTTAGTTATTGTGTAGTTTTGAGTTGTGTTAGTTGAGAAGGCTGGGAAGGTAACCATAAGTCTGGCATTCCACTGGCTATGTGTGACAGATTCTGTGGTATATCCACTTATGGGCTCAGTGGCTTAAGGAAGGAAGGGCAGTACCACGACTACACTCCTGGCCATTATGGGAGTAAGTTAGTTGCGTGTCACAACAATAGAACATTGGTCTTTGGCTGGCGAACTTTCTCTGTCCTGCGCTCAACCTGTAGCTGATGGGTGACCACTTATGTGGGTAAACCGTCCGCTGTATAGGTGAACCAACTGGGCCAACTCAGCCTTTTATCCCTTCGGGGTCAATAGATGAGTAGTAAGCTGCAATTGGATGTCTTCTACCTAAGTTAGGGTGGCGCCATCTGGTGAACGCTTACGAAGGAAAGGCAGGCATGGTGTATTTGCAGGTAAAACTGTGTGATCCATGCCTGAGCGCTTTGAGATATACATAGTATATAAAATGGCGCTGTATAAATACTCTTCCTTTCCTCTCCTTTCCTTTAAGTTGGCTTGATGATGACTTGAGTGTTTGAATGCCTCTGTAGCCATTTCATCACTGCTGTTCTGTAGGTCGCTGTGACGTCGTGGTTTGACGATATGTCTGATACCGAGCTGCTGGATCTCATACCACTGTTTGAGAGAATAGCGACCGCAGACAATGCATATACGGTGCTTCACAGTGGCACGAGGCACCCACTGCAGTGCTGCACTGGACAACAGACTGTACCGATTATACCACAGCATCGGTAGCTGCAGGTGTAGATGACGTCTAGCAGCATTAAATTTGTGCAAAATGTGAATCAGCTCGTCATTTTTGTTGTCTAGTGTTAAGCCAGTGAATGATCGTATTGCATGTGCTTCACTGAAAATTGTCACAGCCGACTACATGGAGACATGGAATGCTGGGCAACTGAGTGAAGAAGATGCCACCGTACTCTTCCTATCCACTACTTTGTTATGCCGGTACTAGTGCCATTTATCTGCAAACATATTAAAATTTGTAGTCTTTACATGAGATTCTGTTTGGCAGGATCTGAAGGCTTTATTTTTATGATAAAGGTGTGTCACAAAGCTGTACAACTTAACCCTTCAACTTAGCCAGTTAAGAATTGCTATAAACAATGATGGATACTGGCTTGTGCAATCAGGCCATTGACCCATTGTTTCCTCAGTGTATGCTAACGTGTTAATCAGCTTCAGAGCTAAGCAAAACTTGCATGATTGTCAGCAAGAAGTATAACTGCTTAATCACTGTACGTTGGTTTGGTCTGTGGCTGATTGCTGTTGGCTTATTGGTGATTGTTCCACATACAGCATCTGAACTGGCAGAATACTAGGCCATCGGAACACCATACAGTGTAGAACTGTAGTCAGACAGTAACCAACAGAAGTACATATATAAAATAAAGTAGGTAAACTGGTAAATAAACTATTTATGATAGTCTTATGGGTATTGTCAGTGTTATTATTGATACTATTAGCGGCTGATTTTAGCCTTTTTTAGGAACGTAACGTACTAGTCTGAACATAATTTGCGTTTTGCAGTCATTTCATGTTTGTGTGTATTTATTACTTGTGCTGATGTTTCACTGCCAGTCTGTAATGTGGCTGGTGGTGTGTTGGTCAGCTGTGTATGCCTTGTAATTGGACAGTTGCACTGAGTATGTTTTTTTGTTAATGACAATTTTATGTTCCTGGTAATGCAGTTAGTCTGCTGTGTGTCTATATATGTTGAGACGATTACTTTCAAAGTGATACAAGGGTCGCTTCTTATGTAAGACAAAATGATGCCTTTTGTTAATATTTAAAATACAATAAAAATTAAATATACTGAAATACTAGTCACTATGAAATGCATCCAGTGAAACGTTTTTGAAAACTGACGGTATATTTTGGGTGTTTAGAACTCGTGGAAATGCTGAAATTTGACATGCCTCCTGATACTGGAAATCTCCGTAATAACTGGTTCTTATGGGCATCTTTAGCTAGGCTGATGGAACAACAAGAACAAGAAGGGCATCCAGTCGTAAAATTTAGCTCCATTCCAGTTTCTCGGAGACTAGCTACCCCAGTTTAACTGCACAATGGCCCAAAATCAATGACAAGCATTGACCAGAGCTTGTTATTACATACTGCATTAATGTAGTTTACACATTGCTTGTATAACAAACAGCAAGCTGTTTACTGTTACTGCGACTTTTGTTTAACGGCCGTTTGTCTTATTGAATCAAGCTGAGCTTTTTCTCTTGGATCGTTCTCCTCCACATATCCGGAAGAGAATCAATGGGATTAGTGGAATAGGGTTTTTTTATGGATGTCCTTTCAGTCATCCAGCCATCAGTGTCAAAGCATTAAGGAAACACAAAGTCTGGCATCATCCTTTATTTACCACTTGACTTAGGGGCGTTCCAGCTCTCTGATGCTGGTACCTGTAGCTGAAATGATGTACTGAAATTTTGTTAAGTATCTGCTATTGGAAATTTGGTTGATGGGAATTGTAGACACCTTTACGTGCATGGAATAAGAGGTTTGCCTCCGATACGAGGTGCGCTTAGCCGTTCAATGGTAGGAAACTGTTTTTTTTGCATTGGCCATTTAGTTATTTGGTGAGAAAGGAAATAAGTGTTTAAATGAATGTGGAAAATGCATTGCAGAGTAAAATGACAGTGTTTAGATTTGAACTTGTTAATTATGATTTTAGAGTTATTTGTAGCATTTCTGAAAGAATTTTTTTACATGTGGTCCATGCTGTCATTACATTTGAAGTCATCATGACAAAAAATGAATTCCCTACAAAATGTACGTCTTGGAATTTTATGCTTGAGAAATTAATAGAACAGTAAAAGAAGGTAAAGACTTCCCATACTCCCATACCTGGGCCTGGAGCTGAATCCCAGAGTATAGGCAGTCATCCTGCAGGGATAAGTCATCCACCCAGCGGTAGGCTGCCATTACTTTCCGCCAGGCTTGCGGTTACTTTTCCAGCCGCAGAGCATCACCGCCCCTTGGCCGGTACCAAGTTATACTGCTTGGTGACAGAGGCACGTAGGTGTGAACAACTTGCCCAAGGTTGTTATGCAGCATTTGCCCTGAGTATGATTTGAACCCACAACATATTGATCGCAAGTCCAATGCTCTACCCATTGTGCCACTGCGCCTCCTGAAATAGAATAGTAACATTTTATGATTTATTTTTGGAACAACCTTCATACACTCGGTGATGTCTGTGAACCACCGATATGCAGTGCTGTGACAGAGTCTGCTTCGTGCAAATTGCACTTATTTTTATACTGATGTTAGTATGTTCCGGGTACTGCAGAACTTGATGCCTTGAGTGTACATACAAATTGCTTATAGCACTGTCATTTAATCAGTTGAATACGATATGATACGGTGTATTTACGTGCGCTCAAAAGCGGACAAGGTGGCCAGCTTAATCTAGCACACGGCACAGAAACGAAAAAAATAAGGAAAAACATTAAAAACAAAAACCGAATGTAGCATGTACACACAATCACACATATATACCAATTTGATGACTGTTTTCTGTGGGCTTAGACATTGGCCCTCCCCCCACCATTGATTTTTTTCTCTGTTTTTTTGACCTCTTGGCAATGTCCTTCTGAGTTTATCATGGATGTTTTTTTGTCTAGTTTCACTATCCACCATTGTGTCAGTAGCAGTCACTGGCCACTGGAATTCTTACCCCTGCACAACATAAAACACATTTTTGCGCCGTTTGGTGGAACCCGTGGGCGTATTTTCTGTTGACATTCGATGAGACACAGAAGCTGGTTCAGCCCCGGAGGAATGAAACAGCAGTATAAGAACTAACAGGGTATCCAATATGATACTGTGGGAATAAGCATGGTACTGAGTATGTGCAATTGCTTGGATTTATTAGACCAGTGACGTCAATAAAGGTAAATGATGTTGCACCAATGGCATCAGGCACTGTTTTTACCAGCTTTCACAGTGATGTCTTGTGTGTAGGCTAATGCTTGCTGGCCATGTGGACATGTGGAAAGTTGTACTATGTGTTTGAGGAGGATGCTAGTGTTATGTTTATGAGACCATGCTGATAACTGTACTTTCATGACTTAGTCATTCACAACTTTCATCAGTTTAGTTGGAGACAATTCACGGGTGAGAATGGCCACAGTCCAAATTGTCACTGTTTAATGTTGGGGTCAGGGTAGGATCGGCGGCACTTCAGACTACTAACTGGAGTTTCCACTTCTCAGAAATCCTTAAATATCCTAGAATTTTTTTCCTCAAATTTCAAGGCCATGGAAAGTCGTTTAGGTCCTTGAAATCTGTGCAATACATGATGTGCTCTGGAAAGTTTAGGAATAATGTTTGCTGAACAGTTATTTTAGCATCAGTAAGAATAAGGAATGTGTTGGCAGTCACAAGCTGTCAACTTTAGTGGCTGGCATCATGTGTCTGTACATACAGGTCTAATGGGTGAGCCGTTTTTACCAGATTGATTGTGCTATTTGCTTGTGTTTGTATTGGTTTCTTTATTTCTTCAGTTGTTAACTGCTTCTTTTATCTCTAAATTTCAACATAATCCTGTCACAGTAACGTCCTGGAAAAACAGTTTAACATACTGGAAAAACCCCGGGGAATAATGGAGTGGGATTCCTGATTAACCCTTTTGAGTAGTAGTCAATCACTGTCACTCTCTGGCTGTTGATGTTGGTACTTGGTTTGTGGCTGTTTTGTGTCAATTACCTTTCCTTCCCTAGATGATATAGTGCTTTGCTGATAATTAATTCTGTTTCTGCAGCTTCCTTTGCCATAGCCCATTATTGCAAGTGTCAGCTTAGCTTACTGTTAATGTGTTGATATAGATGAATGTAATTTTTCTACATTAAAGTTCTGTGATTACTAGTGGGATTGCTTTGTAGTATGCAGGCCAACTCATTGTGGCCATCCATCCATGTGGTTGCATGTGGATGCTTTTGGTGGTCATTGTATACTGGACTGCAATTTCACCGTGAATATTGTGTATTTGTTTCATCATTGTCTTATTTCAGGGCATATTTTCAAGATAAACATCTCTGTGTTGCTGATCTCCGTATTAAAAGTAAACATGCCACTTTACAGTTTAAAGTCATATGCACATGTGATTCAGACTCTTGAGCTGTAGTTTTTGTCTAGTCACAAATGCAACTAACGAAAAATTTGGCTAAGCAGAAATTTTTCATAATTTTGTCACATTTTTTCCAGTGCTGTGAAAGGACTGTTCTGTTCTTTAGCCATCCTCAATCTGATGGTTGGCCATTCCATGGACGTACTCGCTCCATTTATCTCTGTCCTCTGTCATTCTGATTTACTCTTCCATGGGAAGTCCTGTCCACGTATTGATGCTGTCTATCCAGGCAGTGTGTGGTCGTCCTCACCTGCGTGCACCTGGCATTGTTCCTATCATTATCTCTTTCTCCAGGCAACTTCCTTCTTTCCTCACAGAGTGACCATAGTATGCTAGCTTCTTTGCTTTGACAGTGTCTGACAGTTTCCTCTTTACTTCAGCTTTGTTGAGAACCCACTCATTTGTTTCCTTTACTGTCCACGAAACCCGCATAATCTTTCTCAGCCCTTTCATCTCAAAGGCATCAAGACGTGTTTCTTCATTCTTTCTGAGTGTCCAGCTTTCACAGCCATACATTGCTACAGGCTACACTAACGCTTTCATTAGTCATATCTTCATTGAAATCGGTATGCTGTGACTTTTCCGTATTTTCTACAGTGATGCCCCAATCGCCTGCCCCTTGTTTAACCTGGTAAGGAATTCCGTCGTACACTCATCATTTTCTGGGAGGAAGTATGTGATTTTAGTGTAACAGTAGGCCCTGGTACCACCGGTGCTGATATGCTAGTCAGTGAAAGATGCTGATGTTTGTTGACTGAACTGGTCGGATGAGGATATTGGTCATATGTGCTAGCTCGGTTGTAACTTTTTCGTCTCACTGTAGTGAACCTTGCTGTCTATGCAGCATCTTTACATTTCTGCAGGCCCCAGTGATTCACTATTTGTTGAAAATTCTCTGGTGTGAAGGTCGGGTACAAAAACTGCAGTTGTGATCACAATGTGGGCTTGATTTTCAATGTGGCATGTGGATGCTTTTGGTGGTTATTGTATACTGGACTGCAATTTCACCGTGAATATTGTGTATTTGTTTCATCATTGTCTTATTTCAGGGCATATTTTCGAGATAAACATCTCTGTGTGGCTGATCTCCGTATTAAAAGTAAACATGCCACTTTGCAGTTTAAAGTCATATGCACATGTGATTCAGACTCTTGAGCTGTAGTTTTTGTCTAGTCACAAATGCAACTAACCAAAAATTTGGCTAAGCAGAATTTTGTCGTAAAATTACAAAAATGTACTTTAAACTTAACTGTGAGAGGGATGTATAACGGCAAATCATTATGTTATTTTTAACTATTAGAAACTTGTTTGTGCAGAATTGACAGGAACGGTCTGTTAAAGTATAAATGTGGCCTTCATCTTCATACTGTTATGTAATTGCTGTGCAAACACTAACGTTTTATGTGGCATATAATTTGTGCAATAATGCTGAAAATGTCCGTTTCATATTGCAAAAAAAAGTTTGGCAACTAAGTGTAATTTGGATAATGTTCAACGGTTATTGTGAAAAAATATTACGGATTTGTTGATAAAAATTTGGCGCCACTGAGGCGTCAACATCTATTTCACTGTATTTCGTATCCACTGCATAGTCATACTTTTTTGCTTTCTTGCTCCATTAGCAGTAACATACTATTTGCTAGAATGTAGAATAATAATTGTTTAAACTGAGAAACTCTATGCTGGAATATATTTTTGCATAATCCGTAAAAAAGCCACAAGGGAAGCGTTATCTGCAGTATCAACACAGCGAAACGGTAAAATTGCAGTACGATTATTGCATTTAGTGATGCATATTAGTGTGAAGTGGCATGTTCAGTTTGTGCTTACAGTTACTCTCCTGTGAACAATTTACTCGGTGTTCTGTCAATGAATTCACTATTTTTAGTAAAGAAAGATGTTATGCTGTTGTGTTTTTGTATATATCCAACGCCAGCGCCCAGCAGCATATTTGGTGAATGTTCCATGTGCGTCAGTTACTTGTCTCCTAACAGGTCATTGTAGCCATGGTTGGGTATGGGCCCCAGCTGTACCACTCGTGCTTAGTATATAACAAGTATGTCGGACCGAAATATACGCTGGCCGCGTCGCGTGCTGCCCCTGGTGAGTCACAGTGAGATGCTGACGGGACAGACGGACGGACGCCAGACCGTTACATGACGCTTTGCGCTGTGGACGCGTTTTAGTCGACGGGGCTTGCGACTCCGTTTGTGTGACCCAAATTTCATCCAGATTTCTTGTAGTTATGGACGTTTGAACTTTTTGGTCCCATTTGTCCTAATGGTAACGAATAATTCAAGGGGGCATAGAATTTTTTGGTGGACAAACGGCCAGCGTAACGCAATGCGAGTGGCAGATGTAGTTATCTTCCCGGCTACAGAGCATGATTGACCTTTAATCGCGCTACAGATACATACACGTGACTTAGGTCTACTAGTCTTACTGTGCCTGATACTCGTACAAATGTAAAAGACATCATCTTTAAAGTGTCTCGTATTTTGTATCAGGGACTAAGATCGATTTTGTAGCGCCTGTTATTTTCGTCTTATGACTATATTTGTTAACAGCAAATTTTACTGGCTAGATGTTTTCATGCCTTCGTCATCCGACAATGTCGGTGAAGGCAATGTTTTCCGGCTGTCCCGTTCGTTCGTCCATTCATCCGCACAGATTGTTACCACGATAGCTGACCCTTAATATTTCCTCCAGTTTTCATCTTATTCTCTCGGAGTTTTCAATTTCCGTTAGATGTCGATTAGTAATTTCAGAATATATATTATGCTTACTTAATTCGCCCCGGTCCCCTTAGTAACGGAGATGCAGTTGGTTAAAAGTCTATTTTCTAACTCGTTACGATACTGTCAACACCAACGAGAAATTATCGTCTTTATACACTCAAAACAGTAAAAAGCAATGGTAAAAAGACTGAAAAGAACTACGGCATGTCTTTATTTAGCACTAAACTGTATCTGAATACCTAATACAGCTAATCAATACGAAACGTGAAAGTCGCGGTGTAAACGGACCTTAAGACACACGAGTAGTGGACAAGTGCGTACGTTATAAAAATCAGGAGCGTTTAAGAAAAGCAAAACTCGGCAACGGCTTGAATGGACGACTGAGGCGTAAGGATAGCTAAGAAGTTTTTTAAGTCCAACAATCCAGACCAGACCCCCATTTGATACAATGCAGTTTGTCTTTTGTAGTTAACTGGCCCAGCTCGATTATTTTAAGTATTTAACCATGACACGCATAACTTAAACACGCATACAGTAGTGGTCGAATTAAAACAAAAGTAGTGGAAGACTATCATCCTTCAGTGCTATTACACGGCTGGATTATCTGACCTGTAAAATCGTCTCCCAAATGAGCTAATGTGTCGAGTGGGACGTTAAACCCTACAATACCATACCAGTGGGGGGACGACATCGAGGAGCCTTGCTAATGTCGGCTTGTATGTATTGGCTTTAATTTACCACGGTCAGCTAAATAAATATTCAGTAATCGTTATGGAATGTTTAAACGCAATAGAGACACCCAAACAAAAACAGAAATTAGTTCATTAATTTGGATAAGTGTTTAGTGCATTATGGGTGATTGGGTGACTCTATCTTTAGCTCAACCTTAAGCTTTAAAGTGAAGTTTTACTGCGAAGATTAAACTGGGTCTGGAAAATCCTTAAAATCAATGCTCAAATCGGTTTTAAACTGAGTTTCGGTTTAATCCGAGTTTTTCCGTAAACTTATAAAATGACCCATCTCTAGAATATTGTGGAAAGAGGAAAAATATTCTATCGTCCTAGGAGGAAAATTTGTAAATATTGATGTTTTGTTTTTATATGATTTGTTCATATAACTATAAATATCTGTGGATTTGTTTTATTTAGGTCATAGATTAGTTAAATAATGCATCTTACGTCGTGAACTCAAGTTTCAGACATTTAACGCAAGGCTTTATTGATTCATTTGGTGATAAATTCGCGCAACAGATTGGCCCATTCAGTGCGGGAAGTAAATTCCAGCAGAAGGAGGCGACATGGGTGAAGAAAAGCACGCTGTTGAGGCTGGCTGCAAGCATCATATGCATGAGGATCCCAAGAAATCTCTTAAATGTACTGCTCTTTTTTGTAGGAAATACTCATTTATGTGTGTGCATGAGACACTGTGTTCAGATTTGGAACAGAATAGAGCAAACAGTTCTGATAATCTTTCCCCTTTTTCTTTCCCCGTATTTTTATTAAGATATTGCCTAGTGAAGTGGAGGGGAAGTTTTGCTGAACACACGAGTTTTAGGTGATAAATGGATTGGACAGGTGTTCCATTTCGGTGACATGTGGTTTAACATTCGATAAATTACATTTTCTGTTAAAATTCACGGAAATGTGATGCCGCATTTTCGCTATTTGTCATGAAGCTATATTTACATATTTTTTGGTTTGCAGTTATAGTCCACACAGCAAATATAGAACAGCTGTGCCATACGGTCTGACATGCAATGACCAATGTGAATTCCTGTGATAGTTGCAAGACATTTAACACACATACAACAATGGGTCACCTTATCTTTTTTAGACCAAAGTCTCAGACTTTTGACTAAGACTGAAAACCAGTCTATGTAATTAATGCATAATATAAAGTGTTTAACTTGATCTTCCGAAGTTTGTTCTTAGACCAAACTTAATTTGAGCAATCTGCTGAGACTAAACGATCAGAATGGATTTAGATAGGTGATTATCACTAAACAGAGTTAAGACTTTAATATTAAACCAAATGACATTACATTATATTTTGTGCTGCCACTCAGGACAGCAGTATATAATAGATCTCAAAGAACTAGCTATTGCAACCAAATGTAACGCACTAATTTGCACGATCATTAGGTTCATCCAGAATATCCAAAAAAGCACCACAGAAAATAACCAAATATGCCACGTAATGTTTTCGTGAATCTTTATGGAAAATAACCAAAATATGTCATCCTAATTTGCATGAATTAAGAAAACAAAGGATTACTGACTAGTGGTGTTGAGAGTGAGTGATTGATTGCTTTGATGTGTCTAGTACTGGCTTAACCAGGTTTTCCTGAAATAAGGGCAATGAGACGAATTTGTTGTTGTTCTTTAATTGACGTTTTAATAGAGGTCAGTAAACTGTGTATTTTAGTTGTACAGTGGAGTCAGACTGCTGAAGATGTGACAGTTATTCTACATGCAGGACGTCCACTGAAGCACAGTGACATTGAAGTTGTGTTTTCTGACGACAGAGTCAATGTTGGTCTCACAGGTAATCATTTTTTGCAGACCATAAATACTCAGATAGAAGCTGAGCCTCAAATACAAGCTGGGGGTTTGAGGATTTTGTACTGATGAAAGCTGGGCCTTGAATAGAAGCTGGGTTTCAAATACAAGCCATGTTGTGGTTTTATTGCTTATAGGGTGTGTACTCAATAGGTGGTTATCACTTCAGCTGAATATGGGCATGAGTGTGAATAGTAGCATGCATAATACAAAATAAAATAGAACACAAATTACCAATTATGAAGTAATGACATTTCTGCAATGCCTATTTGAAAATGCACCGTGCTTTGACTACTGGTAATTATTGATGAATTGTTTCACAATTAACCAATAATTGAGCATCAGCTTGTGACACACAGCAGAAACTGATATAAACAGTTTAAACCACGATGGGCGATTCACGGTTAATGATGTGTGAAGATACAACTACTTTTTATGCTCTTGCTAAAATTGCATTTACCACCAACTGAACATTGCTGTTATGGATTTCCACTTTCATTTTAACTGCCATCCCTGTGAACCTGGATTAGATGGTTCTCACGTGGTTCCTTCCTTCACTTGTTACCATGTCGACAGCAGTCATGAGGTAGGATGTTCACAGCTGTTTGTCTGTTTGTTTTCTAGACGATATCTCAAACTGATGCAGTTAGGATCACCATGCAGATGTTTCATGATGAGTCCTAAAACCCATTTATTTTGGTAAAAAGGTCAAAGATCAAGGTTACAACATCTCTGCAGCCTCTGCATGTGTAAGCCATGCTGGGTTTTCCCTGCTGTAATGCTCCACAACATGAGCGATGCTAGTGACACTGGGTTTTCCCTGTGCCTCTTCCCCACGTCTGCTTGCCGCTGGATGCTGCATGGTCAACTTCCAGTCGGTCCGTGCATGGGTTGTGCCAAATGGAGTTGAGTCGATTACAATTAGTGTTGAGGCTCATACTGCTTGTTAAATGATATTCGTTTGTGTGAAGTTAATGATATGCACTGCCAGGCAAGTGTGATTGATGCAATATGCAGTATATGTATGAGCCATTGCATTTTATTGTATTTTCTATCTAATCACTTGCTGTAAGAAGTGTTTACTAAAACAGTGAAGACATTACAAATTGCTAGTCGTTGCTGAGACTTAGGCACTGTGAAAAGTTTAAGCCACAGTTACAGTAAACAGGGAGCATCCGTGGGGTGATAAACTGTCACCAAGGCATTTTCGTCATGTTTTTGCCAAGTCGTGCATGTGGCGTCATTGTGGCATCTGGAAGGACATTGGGCTGAGATTGACTGGCCCAGTACTGTGCAAGCGACTGTGCACTGCACAATGTTATAAAATGTTGTCATTTTTACTGCGGCAAATGTCTTGCTGCATGTTATGCAGATGGGCGAAAATGGTCGTGTCATTTTTCGCAGCCAGTTCAGCAAAGTGGATGCAGTTTTCGACTCAAGAAAATGAAAGTGCATCTGATTGCTAAGAAGAAAACACCGGGAGTGTCATGGACAGATTTTAAGGTAATGTACGGTAGTGTCTGAAATGATTGTTATTGTGACGAACAGACGCGTGTACTGCAGCAGGCTATGCACGTGTGCTCTGGTCTCTTGCTCAATGGCACTTTCTAGGTGAAACCTAAGCTGGCTGGCTGCCCCGTGATCCTGAGTGGTGATTTGTGCAAAAAAATTTTGTATGGCTGGGTGCCCTTCCCAATGATGATGATGGACTGAGCCGTCGATGCGACGGATCTCGTCACGAATGTGTTCGGTGGTGTGAAAAGAGACCAATTCGCGAAGCGCAGGTGCGGCCGCATGTGACGCAAGTGAAGCACTTCCCAGTACCAATTAGGGGAAATCACTCGCTGACGAAAGTAAAAAAATAATAAGTAGGGTTAGGATGATAGTGTGAAAATCTGATAGTCGATAGTATCAGTAAAAACAATTGGCCGGTAGTACTATGATTGCGGTAGTTTTTGTTACCAGTAATTTTTACAGGTATCGTGCAGTGCATGTCGATGAATTCATAAAACACACATACAGACAAACGTGGTAATTTTTATATTGTAAACTGTTAATTCAGACAGAGTATTCATAATGTTGGAAAGATGTCTAACTATGGATTTAATTGTCTTTTATTTGAACTATAGCAGCCAAGAATAAGCAAAAACACGTTATGTCCCAATATCACGCTGTTGGTGTGATCTTTCAGGGTGGCACTGAACAATCTGAAAACTACCAGTAAAATTATCGGCGATAGCGATAGTCTCCAGTAGTGCCAACTATCGGCGAATACGATAGCCCGATAGTAGAGATCGAACGAACCGACTGCTGCTGGTCCGCGACTGAATTAGTAACTGCACAAATTTGTTCCGGCCCGAACTGAACTGAACCGAACCACACATGCAGATCCGCGCCACATTCGCCCTCCAACGTACAAGCGTGGGAAAACTGTACTGCCCTGGTAATGACTGCAGCCGTGCATGAATAACATCAGCGGCGGAGACGTTTGTTGTTTACTCACAGCAGGAGTCCACCAAAGGATGGCGATAGAGAAGCTAATTAGCTTTACACAGCGGCTTCGTCGGCGCACATATGCTAGCGTGAGTGAAGATAGTAAGTCGGGCAATTAGTGTCACTTTGTACGTCGGGCGGTCTCACTAAGAACAGAGAAAATGCTTAGCATGTTCCGCCTCCAGAAAAAAAATGTTCTGCGACCGGACCGACACTTTCCAGTGTTTTCAGTATGGATTTTTATGCAACAGCTGGAGGATATGGTGGGGCGCAGCTGGCTTGCTTTGTTAAAACTGGAAATAACTACTGTATACTACCAGCGTCAGTTTATTATTTATTGTTAATGAATCCAGTTTAGGCTGGGGACGCTGGGTCTCCAAAAAGTTACCAACAAGAGGAAACTCTGGCCTTTAGGGATGTAGGAGCAATGTTTGTTACTGGTCAAATGCGCTTCCTGTTGACCACGAAACAGCAGCAGAGCACTGAAGTGGTGAAGCACTACTACTTCCTTTTAAAGGACGTAATACCGAGTGTACCAGGGTCAACTGGTTCCCCCTCAGGTCCTTGTCCTCCGGAAGAGAACCTCTGGGGATTAGTGGAACATTGTTCTATATGGGTCAGATGTCCTTCCTGCCACCCAGCCATCAGTTTAGAAGTATTGAAGGGAATAAAAAGTGCAGGCCATAAACAGTGATTTGGCCTCAACCTTTCTTCATCCATCGCTGGCCTCCTGACGAAGGGGCATTGCTGCCTTTATGCTGGCTGTCCGATGCCAGTACTAGTTGGTGAAAATGATAGTGACCATTGGTGTTGTTTATCTCAGGTTGGGCCTGAAGAAGATGGAGAGTTGTACTGTGAAGTGCAGGAAGCAGAGACTGCTCACATTACATGTGATGATTTGAAGACTGAGAGCGGCGCCGACGGTGATTGTGAACCATCACTGGTGCCCGACAGTGCTACCTCAAATGGTCCCACGGGTGAATCCCTAACCCACTCTGAGGGGTCAGTATGTAGTCATGCCAGTGATAAGGTCATGACCATGAGTGAGTCATTTGCCGCTGTTGATCCGGCTAGTGGTGAGCCATCATCACAAGCAGATGGACCAGCAGATGACACCGTGTGTGATAGTAACAAGCTGACGGAAGATGTCTCCTCCATGTGTGCCAACATCTCGTCCGGAGTCAGTCACATGGATATTGATGTCAGTGAAGAAGTGGCCAGAGATGCTACAGTTTTAACAGGTACCTCAACTTAACACCTTTTTATCACCTGTACTGAATAACAGTAGTAGTAGTAGTAGTAGTAGTAGTAGTAGTAGTAGTAGTAGTAGTAGTAGTAGTAGTAGTAGTAGTACAACAACAACAACATTTGTTTCCCATTATAGGGTTATAACTTCAGAGCTGAGAGCAAGTGAAGAGCTTGTGTGCTGCATCGGTTTGTTTGATGCATCTGTTCATTTGTTGGTTTGTTTGCACTCCTTAGCACAATTGTGGAAAAACTTGCGGATGGATTTTTATGAAATAACGTTGAAGAAGGGTAGATCTTGCGACAAAAGCAGTCGATGAGATTTTGGGGCTGATCTGGAACCTGCTTTGGGAAGTGCATAAAATTATTATCCATAGGAGTATGCATTACAGTAAGATACAGTATGGGATAACCTGTACAACTAACATCTGCAGGGGAATTGCATCCCACTGTGCAAAATTGTGCTTGCTGTCTGTTGGTGCTTTTTAGTTTATCTCCTTATTACAGTGTCTTTACAGTTTCTGAAAGCCAAAGATGTTTAGTGTACTGTAGATAACATTTTATGCTAAACTTGTGACAGTTTTTATGCACGTAGGTTATCACTGATTGATTAGCATTGGTATCTATATGTTGTGTTGGTGTGCCATTACAACTGATACTTGTTTTGAATCATTTGGATTCTTTTCCTTTTGAACATGTTTTTGATGTATGGTAGCATTTAGCCCATGTTTGCAACTTTGTTGACAATAGTAATATTGTTTAGGTCTCGAAGTATATCTTCACATTATTAAAACAAAAAAAACGTAAGTCTTGTCTCGGATACTGGTTGGTTGTGCGTGTGCCATTGGTGTATGTTGCATTACATTATTATTGTGTAATTTTCCACTATTAAATGGATTGTCAGTTGTCACTTAATGGCTAATTCTTCTGCCTGTCAGCAGTTGTGGTGATGAAATGTTTCAGATAACGTCATAAATGTGACAGAGTTGAAGCATGACTTTTATGAAGTAAGTTTAGAATGTATTGAATGTTGCTATTTGATGCATTACATGACACTGAACTTGACAAATTTACTTTTAATTTTAACAATTGGCGTAAAATTTCCTCTCGTACCAGTTAATTTCCCAGAGATGACATTGGCATTGCATTAAAGTTACAGATACCAGTATACTGTATTATAACTAGAATTTATTTATTTTATTGTCAGTCATTTGTAGTATAAAATCGAGTCGGTTTTATTTCTTACTGTTATACAGAGTTTTACTTATTTTTATTGATTTCGGACGATCTGCAATTTATCAATTTGAGATCATGTAGAAAAGCTTAAGTTAACTGCATTGGAAAGGTATTGAAGATGAAACGTCATGGTAACAACTGTACCTGTTGGTGAGAGACATATTTGCCATTAGTTTATAAGAAAGTCTCTGTTAAAAGAAAGATCCCACCACACCATAAAGCGTTGTGAAATATTTTGTACCTTTTGTCTCAAACTGGCCAGTAATTTGGCACCACCGTTTAGAAGAAGTAAAGTTAGTCCTGTGTACAGCACGGAAATACGAAGCTGGTTGTGTCAGTCTACGTGAAGCAAGTTGTGAAGGACACTCTTCGTGTTGAGTTCCAATTAGCCAGCGTAACAGTTGCATTTCAGACAAGGTTCGTTGTTTGAAATACAGTTAGTTGTGTTCACAGACAGTAATGTAGTTAATGGGCATGAATCTGGACTGCTTACCAGTTGTCATTTGATGGTTATGTTTTTGAATTTAATACAAATCTTAATGTACGTGTTGGCTTATTATGTCTGCACTCCTGTCTTCCTACAACTGAACCTTTCGATTTTGTTGGCCTCTAAACAGACTTTATTTTTTGGCCAGTAGGTTTATTACCATTAACCTTGCAGTGCGTTTATTTTCTTGCCCCCAACAGTTTACTATTCCATTGAAGTGTTTCTGCTGTAAGTGAATGGATATCCATCTGATCCCACCGTCTAAATTGGGCTAGTTTTCTGGCGTGTCAGTGCTGTGCTTTCTCTAGAAATTACTAAACTCAAGCAGTGTCATAATATATGGACTGCACATGCTGTTTCTTGTGTGTAGGGACACCGGATTTCTGAAGTTGCATGGTGCAGATAGTGCTGAGTGTTGGTTTAACTGGACTGTCGACCCATTAGCGTAAGTATTTTTGTGCCTTCTTTACCCGACATTGTTAGTGAAGACACGTTTTCAGGCTGTCCTGTTCATCCGTCCGTTTGTTTGTCCGGTCAGATATTGTTACCACGATATCTCATGAACAGCTTGAGCAGTTTTGATAAAAACGACAGGGAATATTCACTTGCCCCTACTGATGACCTGATTAGATTCTGGAAGTGAAAGGTCAAGGTCACAGCAGGCTCAACTGTCTGGTGGAGAAGGCATCCATGTTGCAAGGTATTTTTATTTAGTTGGTTGTGTTGCGTATGGACAGTATTATGTGTTTTGTATTTCATATACATGTGTATTTTAAACTGTTTCTACGTGTATTTGATGCATATCAATGTAAGTGGCCGATTGGTCCTTTTGTTCAAAATTGAATTGATTGTTGCAAAATTGTAAAACCACTCTTTTGATTGAGTTAAGTGAATGCTGGTTGTAATATTTTTGTCAGGGATGCCATTATTTGTGACAAGTGTACTTACAAATCATCTCCATCTAAGATTGAAGTCACATTAATGAAGGCACGGTCTCAGAAATGGTCTACATTGAAAGCCTTAACCACTATTGGTATGGTTGTATATATGATTATTTCTCTGTAATGCTGTGAAAGATATTGTAGTAACATTCTCCATTGATTTTCGCTCCAGGCTCGATGAAGAACAGCAAGGAAACCATTTTTGACGGAGCATTATAGTGAAGAGATACATTTTTATGTTTCTTTCACCAGGAAATGTAGAAATAATAGTTGTCCAATGTGGAAAGATCAACCGGGTTTTGGTTGCCTACTTTCCAAATAACACTTCTGCCATAGTTATTAAAATCAGACAGTTCTTTCTCAATTTACAACTACAAATGTCGGGGATCGTTTTTATGGGACACAGTCTCTTTATAAGATACTGGGTTAACAATGGAGTGTTAAATGGTGTGAAGTTTTACACATATTTCACCCGAAAGTAATGAAGTAACTAAAATAATAATGTTTATTTAAACAAGTTTGTAATATGCACTGTTGTGTGTGGTAGTGTCAACACCGCCATTAAGTACTGTGAGGTCACTGACGTCAATGTCAGCTGTGACTTCCAACAGAAGTTCAGCGGAGCGTGATGAATTAATGGATGTCGGACTAGAGTTTGTGACAGATAGCAACACTTCCACAAAACCACTGCATCCTCCAACTCTTGACTCCGCATCTGCTGGCCGCACTCCTACTCACCAGGTCTTTAAGTTGCCTGGTTTTGCCACATGATGCTCATGCATAGCGCATCGTATACTACGAATTGCGACAGTCCTAATTCATGGGAAATGCGTTTTTCATGGTGGGTTTTTGAAAATATGCCAAATTTCACGGAAGAGTTTTGGAGAGAATTTGAAAATTTGCCAAAATTTTGTGGGCTTTACCGGCTGTTATTTTAAGGTGTCAGATAATCCTTCAGTAATGTAATGCTTTTTAGTTCTAGTACATAGCAATGTGTCATCATTTACCAGTTATTAGTTACTAACGAATATATAGTGTTTGAGTAGGAAGTAAGAAATGCTTGCCACTTATGAATTCACAATGCATTCGTTGAGATGCTGCATGCAGCAAAGGACAAAGTCATTGTAGAAATATATTGATAACAATCCAAAAACCTTCACAGATGAAACTAAGTGCATTGAAATTCATGGAAAATCATGGAATTTCATGTTATTGCACAGTTTTCACGGAAAACGGCCAATTCACAGTAAATGTTACAGTTGTGAAATTGCAAATTTGGTTGGTCCCTAGCTGTTGCAGCATGTCCATCTGTCCACCACGCTGTTGTATTGCATCGAAATGCAGAGCCTACTATCAGGCAGTCAACATCGTATTGTTGCCAAGAAACTCCTCAGACTGAACATGCAACAGATTACAAATCCTCGTCATAATGTAAGGGGTGCGGAAAACGTGCCGTTTCACAATATGTTGTGAATATATCGCATAAATTGTATGTGGTAGAGACTAGCGGGATCAGAGTCGACTGATGGGTCGAAACAAGATGACGTCCAGTTGGTGATTATCTGTAGTTGATATCAGTGCTTGAGTTTCTTTCAGTGTTTTGACGCTGTCATTTGAGTGACAGGAGTCACATCTAGACTGTATGAGAACCTGCTCCAGGTGGTGGGGCCAGCTCAGCCTTGAGTAACTCTGAAAAAGAAGGTTCATTAATGAGAAACTGTAGAAAGTTGTAGTAGTGTCAGGTCGAAGATGCATTCACACACACCACTGCCACTACCTCTGTTGTAATGGCTGTTTCCAGATGAACCTGAATGAGCAGATTGCCCCCTGTAATTTTTATTCTCCACTTGCTTTGAACCAGTGTGTTCTGCGGAGATGGACCAGTACTTTATGCGTTCACCACATTAAAAGTTGTTTTTCACTCTGGAGAAGCATCCGTAAAACAACTGTTGTTGACATTTGTCAAACAGAAGCCGACATGTAAAGTGTCACCGTTGTCGTCAACCGATCGAAGTGGAACACCGTCGTTGTCGGGAGCTGGTCAGATAGTCACAAAGAAAGGCTGGACAGGACTGGACAATCTTGGCAATACTTGTTTCATGAACAGCATACTGCAGGTGCTGTCAAACACCATCGAACTTCGTCAGTACTTCCTCGGTATGTTAGCTGTAGTTCTTTGCATTACGTTGTTGGGTTAAAAATTTTAAAATGAGTCGTATGTGAAATATAATGTCCTGTTCATAGATGCAAGCACTCACTAGGCATAAACAAGGCAGTGTTACTAGCAAATGTAGTTTTAGGTGTCCTGTAAAACTTACAGTTTGTCCATGACATTTCTTACAGTAAACAGGTAAGACTGTTCCAGATGGTAGCAGCTCTGTGCCAGAAGGACCATTCCTCCAGTAGTGCAGGTAATGTTGAGCATGAATAGGTTCTTCTTGTCAGGTGATCATAGATTTCTGGGTGGAGTATAATGTTGAACCATTTCATACAGGTACGCTGGTAGTTGAAACTGGAGCAGGTTAAAAGTAATCGTAGC
>Ga0209780_1000487_pt1 | contig 21244 bp, 14 predicted proteins | sample WorMetexBAHAMAS2_FD_187384 | JGI IMG/M metagenome (GOLD analysis project Ga0209780, IMG submission 187384) | Marine gutless worms symbiont microbial communities from Max Planck institute for Marine Microbiology, Germany - Inanidrilus exumae... | ecosystem: Host-associated > Annelida > Digestive...
TTATTATTATTATTATTATTATTATTATTATTATTATTATTATACTGGACGTGCATACCTCCCATACCAGCTTGTGGCCGACAGAAAGACAGACAAAGGACTATAGCATATATCGCGGTCGCCAGGTAAAGTAACTAATACGGTCGGTTCACAAGCAACACGTTCCAACATTGAAGGTCAACTCACAGACTGCCTTAAAAAGTTTCTTTCACGTTTGAAACATTTACAACACAAAACAGTACAAAATGTTCAAGTCGTCCGAGTGTTGGAGTTGATAACATTTCAACCCATACACTCTACAAGAGTGCTTGGACGTTCACCACAAACATAGTTTCACACATTCATGGTGAAGCAAAACGCACCTGTAACCATTTTCCTGACATACTGCCATCAGCTAAGTACGCTCACTGTGTGAATTCAGCAGATGTGTCTTAAAGATGATATGCAATGATTTTTTGGCTGTTAAAGTAAATTGCCCATAGTATGTCTTTAATATAAGCAAATCTATTTGGATATTGAGGAACATCAAAAATTACGAAATTTTAGAAAAAAAGCGCCAGCAAGTGATTTGTTTACTATTGCACGTGATGACGTCATACCAAGAAAAAAAACAAGGGAACAGGCTATTGGAGTGTTGAGTGAGACAATACACAACACATAGGCATAACGGTACAGAAATAGGTTCTTCAAACATAAAATGGTGAAATAAATAGCTTTTTATCTAATCTCAACGCATAACAATGCAAACAAAACAAGCGTATCCTGGTATGACGTCACACATGACGGAAACAGCCCAAGAATAACTATACCAAAAAGACCAATAAAGTTGTATTTTTTTAGCATTTTACGGCATAATTTATCAAAATTTGTTACACAGACGGGTTTATATTGCAGTAAGCAGCTAGAAACTACTTTTAATCAATTTGGTAAAAAAATCGTTGCATATCACTTTTAAGCTGTATAGGCCACGTGAAACATTCTGATAAGCGACTACACGAGTACGGCTTTGCGCCAGTGTGAGTGCGAACATGCTGCTTCAAATGAGGGTTAGTTTTAAAAAGCTTTACAGCAAGGACATGCAATTGGGCTGAATTAGGTTCGGAAATACGGAATTTTTGAGATATGCCAGTGATTTGGCCAAAAAGAACACCATCCTGCCTTCATATATGGAAGGCCCTCGCAGAAATGGCGGCAGTTGATGAAAAAGAGACATGGGCAGTTAACACGCTGTAAACCAGAGTGCACTGCAACTACTAGACACAAATAAATGAATAAACTGCAAGTGGGGCAATATTTTGTAGCACGGAAAGATGTCCTTGACAAGAACAACTTGCATGAAATGAAAGCCCCCATATGAAACATAGACGAAATGGGAATTGTACTAGAGCACATACCCACCAAAGTACCGGTAATTGCAAGACGTGGTGCACGATACCTACATAGCCGAACCGATGGTAACAGAGAGTTAATAATTGTGATAGCGACTACTAATGCTGCTGGTAAGGCTTCGTCTCCACATCTCATCATGAAAAGAAAAACACGACTGGTGTTAAATGGATTTGATTCAGACAAAGCTCCGGAAGGGACAAAGCAGGGAATAGATGCATTATGGTTTACCGATGATTCCGCAAAATATTGGTCCTGAAAGACCGCAGTTACTAGTGATGGATGGCCATGATTCTCATTGCTTTGTGGAGCTCATATAAAAACCAACGGAACAGAATATTATTTTGGTTAAACGGCCATCGCACACCAGCCACTGGCAGCAGCCGTTAGACCATACAGTGTACTTTTCCTTCAAAACCCAATACAATGCAGCTTGTCAACAATTTCTGAATGATTGGCCTAACATGACTATGTTTCATCGGAATTTTTGTAGCTTACTAGCACTGACAAATGAAAATATCATCAGTGGATTTGAGTCCACAGGCATTATGCCATTCAATCAGGACAAAATACCACAGGAAGCATATATTCCAAGCACGCTGTACACTGTACTCCCGGCCACTGACAACAACCATGAATGGTAAACTGCCACCCTGCAGTTCTGCACGCCCTCACTGAGCGATCCCACTCCAGTGCCTGAGGTGACAGCAGATGAAGGAGCCACAGTGAGTGAAGTAAGTATGTATCGTGATAATGTTGGCTATGGTGTTGTTGAGGACCACTTTTCTGATGAATGGGAAGTTGTCGAGTTTTTTCTTGACTAGTGAAATTTCACTCTGCAACTGTCGTAGACGGAGCTTATGGTTTTGTTACTGAAATGTTTCATGATGCTATAGAAACTCGTAGTTTTTGGTTTGCTGATAATGGTGCCACTGATCACATGACATATGAAGATAACTTATTTGTGTCATATACGAACTTTGAAGAACCAAAGCCTGACAGAGCTGGTAATAATGATATTATTCTGGCTTATGGTTATGGACGTATCAACACTGAAATGTTTGTGAATGGAAAGTGGATTCCATCATTCTTGACAGATGTTTGGTATGTGCCAAAACTTGGAGTTAATCTGTTCTCACTGTTTATTGCAGAAATGAAGGGATACTGTATCTGTACAGAGAACAGCCAGAGTCGTATCTGTACAGAGAACAGCCAGAGTCAGTCTGAGAGTGAAGATTGGCAATGAGTAGCAACTATCAGCTGGACTAGGGCCATAATGTTACAGACTACTAGAAAGAACCCATCCAAGAATGTCACCAGGAAGAGCTAGGTAGAAAAGATGATCACTTTCCTGAATAGCGTAAAACGTGAGCAAGAAAGTAACTGTTTCTAATAGGACATCTTAAAATTTCTTGGCTTGCTCGCGGACCCACTGGCAGTGCGCCACGGACCCCATGTGTCTGCGGACCAGAGTTTGAACAACACTGGTTTAGAACATGTTATGCAGTATGGTTTTCTCCCTCATGTGAGTGCGATACACGACTGTGTCAGATTCTTTTCCACGTGTACTTTCACGTGAGTATTTAGGTGACTAGATGTAGTAAAGGCCATGCTACACAGATGACATTTATAGGGCCTCTCGCCCGTGTGGACTCTCATGTGAGTGTATAAATGTCCAGACTGGCTAAAAGCTTTGCCACACAGACAACACTTGTATGGCTTCTCTCCTGTGTGGACTCTAACGTGAGCATTTAGTTGACCAGACTTAGTAAACGCCTTGTTACAAGTCTGACATTTGTATGGCTTCACTCCTGTGTGGATTCTCATGTGACTGTTTAGATCACAAGATCTAGTAAAGGCCTTGTTACACACCTGACATTTATGCAGTGTCTTTTCCGTGTGTACCTTAACGTGAGTATTTAGGTGACCAGATGTAGTAAAGGCCACGTTACACCCATGACATTTGTATGGCCTCTCTCCCGTGTGGACTCTCATGTGAATGTATAGATGTCCTGATTGATTAAACGCCTTACCACACAAGTAACACTTGTATGGCTTCTCTCCCGTGTGGACTCTAACGTGAGCATTCAGTTGATCAGACTTAGTAAACGCCTTATTACAAGTCTGACATTTGTATGGCTTCTCGCCTGTGTGGATTCTCATGTGACTGTTTAGATCACAAGATCTAGTAAATGCTTTGCTACATGTCTGACATTTGTGCAGAGTCTTTACCGTGTGTACTTTCACGTGAGTATTTAGGTGACCAGATGTAGTAAAGGCCATGCTACACAGACAACATTTGTATGGTTTCTCTGCCATGTGGACTCTCATGTGAATGTATAGATGTCCGGATTGATTAAACGCCTTACCACACAAGTAACACTTGTATGGCTTCTCTCCCGTGTGAACTCTAACGTGAGCATTCAGTTGATCAGACTTAGTAAACGCCTTGTTACAAGTCTGACATTTGTATGGCTTCTCGCCTGTGTGGATTCTCATGTGACTGTTTAGATCACAAGATCTAGTAAATACTTTGCTACAGGTCTGACATTTGTGCAGTGTCTTTACTGTGTGTACCTTCGCGTGAGTATTTAGGTGACTAGATGTAGTAAAGGCCATGCTACACAGATGACATTTATAGGGCCTCTCTCCCGTGTGAACTCTCATGTGAGTGTATAAATGTCCAGACTGATTAAATGCCTTGCCACACAGACAACACATGTATGGCTTCTCTCCAGTAAGGACTCTAACGTGAGCATTTAGTTGATCAGACTTAGTAAACGCCTTGTTACAAGTCTGACATTTGTATGGCTTCACTCCTGTGTGGATTCTCATGTGACCATTTAGATCACAAGATCTAGTAAACGCCTTGCCACACACCTGACATTTATGCAGAGTCTTTCCCGTGTATACCTTCAGGCGTGAATTTAGGTAATCAGGTGTAGAAATAGCCTTGTTAGACACGCGACGTTTGTATGGCTCCTCTCCCGTGTGGGCGCTCATGTGACTGTCGTGACTTCCAGACTGACTAAACGCCCTGTCACACACGTGACAGTTGTCTGCTTTCTCTCCACTGTCAATTCTGCTGTTCACAGCAAGGTCACATAATGCTGTGAATCGTTTGTTACATATATTACATTCAAACAGTTTCTCTCCTGAATGCCTTCGTTTGTGTTCTTCCAGGTGATTGCTATCATCAAAGCATTTGCTGCACTCCGCACCCTTGCATGGAATTTTGTCTGCTTCAATCTGTTTTTCAAAGAAATTTTCACCTATACAATGTGCACAACAAAAGATAATATTAGCTACATATACTTCATGATATGACTTCATGATCGAACACACATTTACATTAAAAAGCAACAGTTATATCACAAAATATGACAAAGATAGTACATTGGTGTTGCCGTTCCAGTTTTGATAACGAAAATCAATAAAATGACCAATGGTACGCATCTGCCACAACCAAGAAATTGCAGAAAATGCCTTTGCATGTGATCAGCGATCAGTCAGTCACCATTGGTAGTTGCCATTAGCGAGTCAAAACTGACATGTATAACACGGGCCTGATTTACAAAAACTCTTAGTGAGTTGGAGTATAACGTCCCCTTTCAGCACAAATATGGCTATATCAGACATGAAAGATAAGGGATGGAGAGCTCTCCATACCCAGTGAAGTAAGGCCAGCGATATATTAACCTGAACCCTGGCAGCCTTTTTGCTCAGCAGCCACCCAAAAAGGGAAAGGGATCAAGAGGCTCATTTAAATTATTACGCTAGCGCCTACAACAGGGGCAGACAGCTATCGCGCCTCAAGACTAAACTAAACCAAATACAACAAAACACCAGAATAAATCTTATCTAAGCAAGACAAATAGCATAATATGAATGCAACAGACTAAACCCAGGTTCGGTCACCTCCTACGACCACCGGCCTGGAAACAGAGTGGAACTCTTCTGGTAGAAAGGGAAGGGATGGACAAAAGAAGAAAACAGGTAAAGCGAATGAGAAAAGAAAAAGTAAAAAATGCAAACGATGAAGAAGCGAATGGACAAGGAAGGGAAAAGGGGGAAAAGGGGTACCTCAACCCCATGCGGGACAAAAACTCTTAGGACAAACTTAGGAAAAACTAGGATAAAGTGGGACTAAGGAAAATCATAAGAATAACTTACGATGAACCTGCGCAAAACTTAAGATAAACTTAGTAAATAAAAATGCAATGTCTCAAAAATGACTTAACATCACTTCACAGAATTTACTTCATATATGTGGGAAGAACATAGTAAGTCTTAAGACTCCTTTAGTAAATTACATGTAAAGATGTTACGAAAATCTTAACTTTATAACTTAGGATAAACTTCAGATAAACATAGGAAAAACTTACACTACATTTAGTATAAGTTTTTGCTTCCTAAGATTTTTTTGTTAATCTGGCCTCAGTTTTCTATTTGTTAAAGTCAAAATCAGTGGGCCTACTAACACACCAACAGATAACAGGACAACAGCTGCTGCCATTATTTCACGACAGAATAAGGCACACGAAATAAATAATCAGCCTTCATTACTGTAACACTGTCAAATGTTCGCTGATTTTTTAAATTTTCCCAGGTTAGACTAAACCATAAATTTGTAGTACAGTGGTTGTTGAATGTCCTGCCAAACTTCAAATGCGCAGTTACACTACCATGCAATATACTGCCAACAATAAATGCTTCAGACTGTCGCTAGATTTCTGACATTACGATAAAGTAATCTAGCACATGGTATCGAAAACCAAAAATATGGAAAATACAAAAAAACGAAATCGAGTTCTCAGACAAAAGGTCCATGTAGGTCGGCCACAGGGAAGAAGTGAATCTACGAAGTACTGTAGCAACACATTTAGGGTGAGATAGAATATTTAATAATAACGACTTTGATACAACTTTGCGGCTGAATCTGTAGGTAAATTATTGTCAAAATCGCCAAAATTTAGTGAAGCTGTAGTCGACAGTTTGGTGGCTATCTCTCGACTCAGCATATATGAGACCGACACTTTGGCAAAAAGAAAATGAATGCTACCGAAAGATTACAATTTTGCAATACGTCTGCAGTGAAATCCCACACACAAAACGACAAACATTGGATTTTTGTGATAAAATCTTACAGAACATAGAGCCAAGACAAAAAGTCGGAAGTGTGAACAAAACAAAATCAACCGACGCCAATTCTTCCTTTCGTAGTTTCGTCCACCCTTCAACCCTGTATAGAGACAAATGATTCCCAAACTGCTTTCACAGACTATTTCTTCTGAGCTACTCGGTTTTTGTTTTTAGTTTTTCCTTGTTGTTTTTTGTTTCCGTGCCGTGCGCTAGATTAGGCTGGCCATCTCGTCAGCTTTTGAGCACACATAAATATACTGTATCGTATCATATCGTATCGTATAGCATCATCACAAAAGAATCAAACACACCATTAATTGCCTGGTCATCATGTGAACACTCCGTGATATCGTCAGCTTCTGTCTTAACATCTACAGAACTTTCACCTATGTACATACAACACAACTCAGAAACTAGTGAAGCTAGTCACATTACAATGCAGCCGAAACAACAAAATCAACCCGAGCAGAAACTGTTCAACTAACATAAAAATCCTGGATGGAACTTAAATTTTGCCAATATTTGTACCCAACTTTTAAAGATTTCTTTGGAGAACCTTGAAAAATTTCTAAATTTTATGGTCCATAATTATGCAGAGACACAATGATTGGTCCAACCTAAGGAAAAATATATATCATTTGATAAATAACATTCATCTGTAACCATCCCGGTCAACAATCAGACTGTCCTTATCATCATCATTATTATCAAGATGAACATGAAATTCACTCACTACCTGTGTTCATCCAAATAGGATATTTCTCCTTCAATCTATAATACAATGCCACAAAATAATTTAATGAGTTACGTCAATGTAACATTTACAAAACACTGTAAAATTATAGTGATGTGTTAACAGTACCACAATGTCAATGATGTCCTGTCTGACTTGACAACTAGAACCCAACCATGACTTTGAGTCACTGATGCTGTTACATAGGCAGCAAAACTCTCCATGGTATGGTATGGTATTGTAGAGTTTATCGTCCCACTCGACACATTGTAGGTCATTTTGGAGACGATTTTACAGGTCAGATGACCCAACCAACAGTGTAATGGCACTGAAGGATGATAGTCTTCCAGGTCAAGAGCCAATCCGACAGGCTCAGCACACTACAAGGTAAAGAAAAGGATGTAATCAAAAAAAAATTTCTATATATAGCACCAAGTACACCGAAGACACAGAAGCGCTCGAAAGACAGCTAAGCCAAGCAAGATCAAAGCCCGATCCAGTGGACCATGTATGAACTGCTCATTATATAGGTGTGCATATGATGTGCACAATTATGATGCATAACAGCACAGAGCTGGTCAAATAATCTCCCCTCTTACCCTCCAGACAATCACCACAGCTCAGATGTTGTCTGTTGGAGGGGAGGGGGCAAAGCTCTCCATGGCGGCACAGTGGTGATCACGGTAACACACTGAGTTGTATGGTGGCACTGAGGTAGGGCGTTGGACTTGCAATTGACAGGTCGTGGGTTCAATTCCCAGCCAGTCCGCTTTCATGTAACATAGGTCAACTCAGCCTTGCATTGCATCACTCCAGGGTTGCTAAATCGACTTCCTGCTTTGGCTGGGAGCAAAAGCGGGATTCTCACCTCTGCCGGGTGGCAGGTAACACTGTGTGATCCCATGTGGCATGTGAATTTCCCATAATGGTAAAGCGAAGTTGACGCTAACTGCTATACACTGTATATACTCACTTTACTGATGTAGATGGCCATGGTCAAGGTGCATACCATGCCTTGCAACCACTTGGCCAGTGTGTAAGACAGCACATGCAACTACATTGTGTTTATAATACAGACCGCTGTTGCATTTTTAAGTAGTTTCAAAAACAAGCACCAATATCAATATTCTATGGTATGGGGAAATCTCCAATCTCCAATGTTCATATATAAAGCCCGTGAGATTTCAAAAAGCAGGGTACCAGCTTAAATTATTTCCAGGGCAAATACTAACAGACAAGTTGACAAAGATAGTCAAAGAAATAAGCTCAAGTAAACATGAGACTATTTTAATTAGGGCTGTTGAGTGACTAATTTTTTTAATCGCATTAATCTCGTGATTAATTATTTTAACTGTGCGCTAATCACGGCTTTAACGCACATTTCCTTTGTGTTGTATTATAGGTGTGGGGGTAATGAATAACCAGAGACGTGTCAACGTGTCTGCAAGCTTTTCGCACGCCACAGACACACGAGAACGCTATCCTACATGTAGACACGTATGCCTGTAGTTGGACAGCTGCGGACATGTGTCCATTTCCTGCAGATGTGGTCGCCGAAATATCTGTGTCCGCACATCTCTGTGAATGATGTTTCAGCATAGAAATTAAATGACATCAACAGAAAATATCATCATTCATCATAGAATAGTAAAATCAAACGAAATTTGGAGAGGTGCTGCAATCGGAAAGTAAATGCTTGTTCATTAAAGGAGTAAGAGTGCCATTATCTTGAGGAAGTTTGGTGGGTTTAAATGTGTTTAAATACCGATACATGTAACACTAATGCATATTAATCAAAACTCCACCAAACATTGAGCATCATATTATGGATGAAAACACGTCATATTTGTGAGAAATTAAGTTGTATAAATGACTTAAGTGTAACATTTGACAGCGACCTTGTGTGCACATTTAAGATCAGATTGCACAAAAATAAAAAAAGGCATAGATCATTTTTGACTTGGCTGACAAAAGACTGATTTTACAACAACTCGGTTCAAATATGAACAGCCAGTTGCATTTGTAAACTAAATGAATTTTGTACAGTTCAACAGCTGAACACTCAGGCAAACACAGCACTCAGTGACTGATATGTAGCATTATTTAGTACACAGAGGAAATTCAAATCTATGGTTCTGTGATACAGCAAATTACCGTAATTTTGATGCTTCTATAAACTTCAGGAAAATCATATTTTCCATCAAATTCCGCCAAGAAAAATTGGGAGATTTACCGAGCCCAGTCATGTGACTCCAGTCCAACACTCTGCACATGACTCTGTGTTTCGTCAGCTTCAGCAGGCTCAGCATCATTTTTAACAGAGCACATGACACTGGATTCATCATCCTAATACAAAATAACAGTCAGACACTCATAATCTTCAATGGAAAATTTGCAACCCACAATAAAAACCTGTCGATTAACTGTTAAGTAAGCACAATGAAATAACTAATTTTAACAGACTATCAGTATTATAAAACTGACAATTATTTGCACAAAGATTCACATGTGTAGCATGGCTACTGCAAGTAAGACACTGCTGAAATAGTTCCAAAAACCTGATCTGTTATCAAGAGTCATCTGCAGAAATTGTTTTCTGCTCTGACAAATAGAACACATCACAAGTAAAATAACAGAAGCAATGCAACACACATCATCGGGTTCTTGTTTCACGACTGCAAAATTTTCTGGTTTGACTTCAGCCGACCAATCTCCGCTGACACATTCTGATGTACAGGAACCGTCATTATCTCTGACATGTGGAAGTATCTCAATGACCTCAAATCTACAGGGATCATCAGTCTCTTCCAGTGGTGAATGTTCTTCTTTAAGAGCATTTGTAGCTGAGTTGACAACTGCCAGGTTTTCCCATTTGGCTTCAGCAGACCAATCTCTGCTGACACATTCTGTTGTACAGGAACCATCAGTATGTCTGGCAAGTGGAACTATCTCAGTAAACTGAAGTCTATTCAAAGCAGCAGTCTCTTCCACTTGCAATCGTTCCTCTTTAACTATATCCATCTTGGCTGACAATAGACTGATTTTTATTCCACAATATCACCTACATAATGTAAATATGTATACAGTACATATCATATCACACAAAAAATGACAAAACAGGCCTTTATAATTTCAACTACGTAGCATACAACAACAATTTTAGAGCATCACAATATGAAAACAAGACAACGGGTTGAGTGGTTCAACAGAATTAATCCACTTGCGACTTGAAAAAAAACTATACTGCTGCAGACACCATAGTGTGGAGCCCTGAGCCCTTTCCGTGGAAGGGCTGAAGCACCAATAAATCTGCCTCCACTGTATGTCATGTGTTTCAGCATGCAGACGTTTATTATGTTTCACTGAATAATAAACAAACTCGTTTGTGAAACGTATGTTTCTTATTTTCTTACACTTGTGCATTTTTGACTCCATCACGGGGTTCTGTTGGCTAAACTGTGGCTACTACTGACAAATACATTTATTCATTCATCAGTGATTTAGACTGCAGCTACAAGAGCTTTATATTAAAATTTGAAGACGACACCAAAGTTTCTGTCTCAGACCCATTTGCATGTAACAAATTGCAGAAAAATATTGACAGTTTATTGAAATGGACTGAAGACTGGCTGATAGTATGCATATGCAATATAGACAAACGCAAAGTCATGCACTTTGGCAGATCGAATGAATATATTAAGTATTATATGAAAGGGACAAAACTGGAAGGAAGTGTCAGAAATAAAGTACCTTGGAGTCATTATAAGCAGACTTAAAGCTACCTTCAGTGCACCTTGATTCTCGCACTTGGTGTTCCCATTCCTTTTCATCTATGACTCAAACACTGGGTCATTTTCTCTTTCGCTAAAACCAAAGTCTAAAACCTCAGTGTTAACCAAAAGTCCGTTTTAAGAACTAATTAATGTAAAACGTGAAGTGACAGTAAACTTTGGTCTGAGACCAAAAGTCTACTTGTAATCAAACTTACTGCTTAAACCAATACTGCATTTCCATCCTCTATCACTAACACGTTTCTTTCAGCATCACCAGAGTGGAGAAGGATATTCTCCGAGCGGAGGAAGTTGGGTCGGAGGCGAAAGAAACATTCATCAAAGACAGACTACAGAGAGGAACTAGATTCTTTGACCCAATCAAGAAACTGAAACTGAAGACTTTTGGCGACATGAAGAAGAGGGTGAAACTAAAGACGTCCTCCAACAAGGAAGTCCAGTATATCCAACATGGGAATATAGCATTCCAGTTGCTGGTAAAGTCTCAGAAGTTGTTGCAGAACTGATGAGCTACCAGCTGACACCAGTTCCATACAGTCTTGCATTGGCGCATGGATTCATGAGTAAGACGGACAAATCCAAAGGGATGCATCACTTTGAGGCCGACACTGGTGATGCCATGGTCACGCCATATGCCAATGAAATATTAGTGACAGAGGATGGAAATGCAGTATTCCATCGTCTCCGACAAATGTTCTGGCATTGCAAGAAAAGTCCTCGAAGAATCCGTTCTGAAGTCAAGTTCTGCATGCATGTTCAGCACTGATATGTACTCACCCAATTCAGCGCAGGCGATGGAAAGGAATCGACGAGGTGTGGGGTGATAAACTCATTGTCAGTGGTGATGAAATGAAGCGACCAAAGGACTGGAAAGTATTCTTGTCTAATGACGACAACAAGGCGCAGCTGGTGAAGGTGTTGCTTGACACCTGGAGTAGTGCAGCAACAGCTCCAATCTTGCATGGTCGCTAAGTTGTTCTAGTCTATGAAGGTAGTGCCTACATGTTGAGATCAACTGGAGACACCATGTCCTGTGTAGTGATAGAATCCTCGCAGTCCGATCAGGAGGAGACGGACACTCGAGTTGTGTTATACTGACTGTATGCTCAGGAGATGTTGTATTCAACAGCCAGGGTGAAGACACCAGATACAGATATATTTTTCATCCTGTTGCACCATGCTCGTCGGTTCACTGATCTCCGGGTTCTATTCGAAACAGGAAAGGGCTGCAAAACTTGCATTCAACATAGTCTGGACCTACCCAGAGCGTTATTCAAAGGTATTTGTTCATCTGGGAAGTTTCCATACTATGTCAGCATACATGGGTGCCTTGGGAACCATGATGAGCGGCAGTGGTTTTGAGGACATTGTGGTCCAGAGTGGTATTTGTGCCAGTGGGTCTATAATGCAGGTAATGAACGGAAAGCACTACAACAGAGCCATGCGAGTGCATCAGCAAATGATGGATGCCATTGACAGACTTCTAGAAGTCTTCCTGGAGCAGTCCACCACTGATGTTAACCATCTGCCAGAAGTTGCACTGTTGGCTGAGGAAAACAATCGCAGCAACTATCTTGAAGCCCAAAATAGTGCCAGTTTTAAGCAGTTTAAAACAGAATTTCAGAATTTCACTGATGATATCAGACGTGGTGGTTTGGAAAAAACTGCACAATTTTGGATCCAGTACCGTGACTGTGTGGCTGACTTACTGACATTTATGCAGGCTGTGAAGGAAAACGACTTCCATCTGTACATACAGTCGATACACCAACTGTGCTCACTGCTGTTTAGTGCAGACCGACAGAACTATGCAAGGTATTTGCCTCTGTACTATGTCCAGCTCACATCACTGCCTTCTGCCGCTGAAGCAATGATGCACAACAATGGCTTCAGTGTTTCAAGGTCAAAAGTTCCTTGTTGTCGCATCCCTGTCCAAGGTTGGTCGATTTAAATCGGGCTGATTTTAATCACAGATTTAAATCATGATTAAAATCAAATGATTTTATTGTCAAGAAAATCATGTGATTTAAATCACAGGTACCTGTTCACTAACACACTCTGTTAGAGCTAAACAAACAGTACTGAACACAAGCACATGCACTGTTTGAAGTTATTCCAGTATTTATTTATTTTATTCATATAGTATGACTCTGAGAGAGCACTTGACACACCGTCCTGAGTAGCAGCACCTTGTTAAAAATATAGTTCAAGAACAGTGTCTTTCTTAGTAAGCTCAGTTGTCAAAGTGCACTCATCCACAGCACATCTATGAATGATAGCACCTAAATAGCAGTGATTAAAATCAGCCCGATTTAAATTTGCATACCCACTACCCTGTAAATAAGTCAGCAACAGTCAGTCTTATGTTTTTGTATCTAAACAGTATTGGCATTTGGTAACTCAAAGACAAGTTGTTATCAGCTTGCATACTACTAGGTCATCTCCTGTATCATGCATGCAACAGGTCTATGGCTCCTATCTCCTATCTTTGTCTTCAGTTGCCTTTTCAAATCCTACATAATCCTTATCATTTATTACATTATCATAGCATTTTTACTATTTATCGTCCCAATTGTATTACTTGCTTGCACAAGAAATTTGTTAAAAATCTGATTTAAATCAAAAAAATCCGATTTAAATCATAAAAATCTGATTTTTATGATTTTTTAATAAAAATCATGATTTTTCCAACCCTGATCAGCAGCGACAATAAATTAAAAAATGGCAGGTTGGTCAAACTCTTTAGGCACAACTGAACAAATAAAGACAGTTAAGAATGTCTTCTGTATAACGCTGTTTGAAGGTCCAACATCTATTGGCATCAGTGTGCAGCTAGTCTGAATGCAAAAGCACAATCATTCCTACTTCCAATTTTGCATAATCAGTGCCACAAAAGTATGAGTGAGTGAGTAGATTCTTAACGGCACCATCAGCACAAAGTAGGCTATTCGATGCCAGTATACGTTAAAACCACAAAAGTATGAAATTGAAATTGAAACTGCATCACTGGTACTTACCACACACGCCACTTTTCTTGTTCCACTAACTGCCATTGTAACTGCTTTCATGTTTTCCAGCAGGCGAAAGCCGGCACTGTCTATAATGCCACCTATGTCGGTAATTGTGCTGCAAAATGTCATAAATTCACATGACAGAGTAACTCTGTGAAAGAAGGAAATATGACAGTAATCTCTCATTAATTACGCTAACTTAATAGGACTCCGTGTTTGTTGTACTCAGTTCAGTTTGCATTTGACTTACTGAACAAAGAAACACGTAGGCATTTAGCTTATTTTTGTACTTTATCCACTACCATTTTCTGGATTAGCCGGTTTCCTACCAGTTTTCCTCCACAACCTGCGGATAAATGAAACGGTTTTTAGGGCTCGATGCCATTTCGGTCACCCAACCAGCAGCCTGAAAGCACTGGAAGAAACAGTTTTCTATTTTGTCATACAGTGTATTTGTCAGTGGGCCAGTTAGCTATTGCCAGCGATTGGCAACTAACTAAAATTAGTAACTTTTTAGTTAACTTTTGCCCATCACTGGCTATTGCTGTCAGTTTTTTTGTCTGTTATTATGCTCAGCATGTCTCACTGTAAGCATAATGTAACGGTCTGGCAACCATCCACCTGTCCCATCTTTATCCTCCAGATAAGCAACAGAGCTCAGATGCTGCCTACTGGAGGGGAGGGGGCAAAACCAGCAGAGGAAGAAAAGCAAGAGGTTAACTGGCAAATGTCAATTCACCTGGTTGTGTGGCACAGTGGTAGAACGTCGGGCTCTGGCCGGCGAACTTTCCCTGTCCTGCGCTCGACCTGTTGAGGACGGGTGACGACTTATGTGGGTAAACCGTCCGCTATAGGTCAACCAACCAGGCCAACTCAGCCTTTCATCCCTCTGGGGTCAATAGATGAGTAGTAAGCTGCAATTGGATATCTCTTACCTCAGTTAGAGGTGGCGCCATCTGGTGAACGCTTACGAAGGAAAGGCAGGCATGGTGTATTTGCACATAAAACTGTGTGATCCATGCCTCAGCGCTTTGAGATATACGTAGTATATAATAGGCGCTATATAAATACTCTTCCTTTCCTTTCCTTTTAAATGCTACATGTTCATGTGCATGTGGATGTATGTGTCTGTTCACCATTCGTGTTTGATGCACCTTGTAATTCAAACTGTCAACAAGCTAAAGCATATTTGTTTCCAGTGTCAGAACTGATTTGTAGCACAAAAAAGTTACATAATGACAATAACAAAATTACGAAAACGACTACTGTATGCCCAGGTTTCGTACAGACATTAAATGTTTTTTCCCGGACTTTCCAGGACTTGCACAGACCAAATTCCAGGGTTTTCCAGGACTCAAAAATCCTTTTTTCAGGACTTTCCAGGACACGTTCCATTCACAAACATGGGTTGCATGAGGTCAAAAAAGAACATATACAAAATCACTTATAAGTGTATCTGCATTACAGTAAAGAAGCAGAAATGCACTACCCGAGGTTGTATTATTGTATTTAACAGTATAAAGGTATTTCTAATACTCGGTTTGACCAAAAAGGTGGCAATGTATTAAACGGAATTGCTTATCTGCTTAGCGACTACTCAAACCAGAACTAAAAATTCCAGAACCACTGGTTTATAATTCCAGGACTTTCCAGGACCTATGCCTTTTTCCAGGACTTTCCAGGGTCTGTATGAATTCTGTATGTCATAAGCACAGCATTTAACACGGCGTGAAAATGACTTCTACAAAAGAACAAACTCTAATTACCAAACTGTGTCAATAGAAACTGTTTCCCGAGGGCTGTTGATGGAAACTTTGCAGCACATCAACAAGCTGTCAGCCTCAGTAAAGGAAGCAGTTGGCAAGAGTATGAGCGCTGGTCTACCAGAGTCACCGTCAGTCTCCAACAGCAAAAGCGACAACGTCTTGTCATCGTAAAATGCGTGATCAAGCACAGCATATTGATGACACCTAGCAATGAAGAACAGGGACACTGATGTTATTATTATTATTATTATATAACTGATACGGATCTACGTGCTGCTAACATTTCAAATACTACTAATATCAAAGTTAAGCCTCGATGAATAGCAGCTATGATAAATACATTGCAACAATTAGTTTCCTGAAATGCACATCTGGTGCTTAGCTTAAACTGGAAGAGGGGCGATTACCAGAAGCTAATGCATACCACTGAAACTGTATAGAATGACATTCAACACTCGGCCCTCTGTATCAACATCTATGTAAGTCATACGTACCTAGTCTGTGTGTTACTGTGGTCAAACTGATGAGACGGAATTAGATCACATTTCATACAGACCAGTTCGATTTCCCTGCAACACAAATAATGCAACAAACTGTCCAATGTCAAGGATAAACAAGGCCTGTGTTATCCCAGAACAAGGCCATAGAAAGGACACAACACATTACTGTAGCCGACAGTAGTAATCTTTGCTACACTGTCTACAAAACAGGACAAAACTCGTACAGGAAGACCTGTCGACAGGCACGGTGAAATTCCCCGACATTTCCATGACTGACGTTCTACTGCTGTGCCACCCAACCAAGAACGCACAAGGAAAGAAGAAAGTAAAGAAGAAAGAAAGTAAAGAGTGAAGTTAATTAAACATACAAACAAACAATTTACATAGCATCAAAATCATGAATCACGGCGCATTACTGCCCAGGAGCCCGTACGGGGCCGTTTAGTCTGGTTCTCCGACACGAGTCCCCTAGTATATAACGCCTCCATCTTGCAATAGCAGCAAAGGACAGACAGCAGGTAAGAACAGATGTCAACCTGCAAGGTGCTGTATCAACTGATTGCCGACACAGAAAAAGTCGGTCGGCCGGCTGAGACGTGCTGCTGAACGCAAACGCTGTCTGTAGGAACTCAACGTCAGCAACTCGACAGCTAGTCCTGCACAGTGAACAATGACGGTACCTGTGAATGGAGAACATCGCAGGAAGGTATGGGAAAGGCCATCAAGAATGCCGCATCCCAACAGGATGCACAGGTCTGGAACAAACGGAGAGAGGGTACTGGTATCATTAAGGTGGCAAAAACGGAGCAACACATTTTTCCTCAGGAGTTTGGCAGCAGATGATGAGCAGATAAGGCCAGTGGGTCAAGTCAGTGCTTGGAGACACCTTCAGTGCTTTTAGTGTTGAATGGATGGCGTGTCCCCAAAGGTTCACATCTGGAACAAGGGAAGAAAAAAACAAGGGGGAATTGGCCAAATCCAGCTTCACCTGGAAATAGTTTTAAAAATGTATGCGGGTCCAATCAGTAGCAACGGAGCGTTTTTGTAAGGAGAAGGAATTGTATCAGCCAGGATTTCCTTCTAGCAATGTCTATGCATGCTTTACGCCAGCTCAACACAGCTTATTCTCAGGTTGTATAGCATATAGTGCATTTGCGGCCTTCGGGGGATCTTGCACGTTATAAATAGCCGTAATAATAATAATAATAATAATAATAATAATATGTTGCGTGTGTGAGCAGTTACCAGAGAGCTGTGACCAAGACGAGAGGCAACATCCCTAATGGTTGATCGATGAGTTAACAGTATCAATGGTAGCACAGACTAGCTCTGCCCCCTGCTGGGCATTGCTGCTGCAGTCTGCTGCTCTACTCAACCGAGGCTGTGTGGGTAACTAGGTAGTTGAAAACTGTTGATAAATCCGAGTGTCAAGTCAGTATCTAGCCGTTTCATTAGTTCTGGTTAACTAAATACTTTGTCTTACAAAACAACTATTCTGCTGCCAACTTTCACCTCTCATGTTAAAAATATAACCACGGTAAAGAAAAAACATTTTTTTTCACAAGGAAATCAATTTCAGCAACAAACATTGCTTTCTTTTTCAAAATACTCAGCACTACATAATATCACAAACCATCAAATACTGCAACTTTTAAACTGTATATGAACCATTCTCTCAGAAACACACATTATCCACACACAATTTTCATTTTAAAATTCTTTTAATATAATGTTTTGCACAGTTTTTGACGTGTATAATTCTGCTGCATAGTACAGCTGATGGGAAAGAAACATTTCAATAGTCGATAATGTGACAAAACAAAAGATGACAGTTCACGTGATATGCTAATGTGACGTCCCTCAGTTAAAAAGTCATATAGCAGTGAAATGCAGATCAGAGAAAGCCAAAAATAGCAAAAAATATATAAACTTACTGTGATACTTTCATAGAAAAAGGTCTTTCACTGCAATACACAGAGAAATATTCACTACAACAGGCACTATCCAGAGTTATTGACTGAGTTGAGGTTATACGCCACACTCGATACAAAATAGGTCATTTCAGGGACGTTCTTCCCGGCCAATCTCTTGGCTTAGTACTGAAAAACTGAAACACACACAACAAAAGCAAACATGCATCCGTAATAAAATATGCTACAAAATAAAATTAACCCAAAAAGCCAGGTTCGGTCGCCTCTTACAACCTCCGGCCTGGATATGGAACGGGTCTGTTCTGGGAGAAGTAAATAGATAAGTCATGCAGTAATCAAGTATGAAAGTAAATAAGTAAGAAAGAAAGCATCAGGAAAGAAGAAAGTAAAGAAGGAAGAAATGGTGTAAGGAAGTTAAGCAAACACACAAACAAACAATTTATATAGCACCAAAATCAACACATGAATTAAGACGCATTACTGTCCCGAAACCCATATGGGGCAAACTGTCCAGAGTGTTATTAAACAAAATATGCATTTCTTTCCAGTGTACTTTCGTACAATTATATTATATTATATTAAACAAAAATGCATGGTTTAGTTATATACTAAAAAAGTTGACTATCAGCTGTAGCACCAAAATTAATAGTAAAAACATTTCAAAGAACAAAGTTTAATTTTTGAAGCCATAATCTGCAGTATAATACACAACACTATTAACTTATTCATGATAAAAATTAACGTGAAAACTACGCAGTCCATCTATAACAGAAAAATGTGTCACTGAGAGTGAAAAAAAGATGGCCATCAAAAAAGAGGGTTTGAAAGTGCATACGTTAATTGGGGATTTTCTTGAGCATAGGAGCAATTTTTTTGGACCAAAACTGCTCACACATAATCTTCTTCATCAGCATGCTCCTACCGGAGTGTTGCCATGTTGCTATTTCTTATTCCTGCAAGCTGAGTGGATCCTAATGTTAGCTGATTGTACATCAGCACCGATGCCCTCAGTCAGGTCGTAAGTGGGCGCCCTCAAGGTTGGTTAATTAGAGTTTAACGGCGCTTTCAACACAATGTAGGCGCCCTCAAGGTCTTCTACTCTTCTTCAATGACTCGGTGGTCAAAGTGATGTATAAATGACTCAGTCGTGATCCTCTGTCATCCACTTGTACCCCATGCCCAAAAAAGTGGAGCTACCTCCCTTGAATTAGTAAAGAAAATGGAGGGCAACAGATGGTATTCCTGACAGCAGCATTGGTTACATATATGGTATTACATTACGTTACATTCAAAATTATTTAAAGTGGCCTTAGTAAAAGTAATTTCAAGGACCACTATAGCCAAGCATCTAAAAACAATGTCTGGGTATTATTGCCGGAATAAATGATTTCAGTTTCTGACGAAATGATGGGAGTGATGGGGCAGACTGGACGTCGAAAGGTAGACTGTTTCAGAGTCGTGGGCCGGCAGCAGCAAATGAGCGATTGCCGACAGTGACAAGTCGCGACGGACGGACGTCGAGAAGACTGGAGGTAGATGAGCACAGCCGGCCTCGACATCTCAAGGGCAGATCAGCAACGTACTGCAGCTGGCCCGATAAGTACTGAGGTGCAGTGCCGTGAAGGAGTTTAGGGAGTGATCATGTGTCAAAAGGACCCGGTCAACTAGCAACAGTCTTCATAGCAGGACATACGCTCTGTATAACCGGACTTTCGTTCACCTCTGTTGACAATACCGACAATAAATCAACTAGGATAGCGATGTATCAGGAAAATATTGGGATTATCATGGAGTGACCATGTGAGTAACGAGGAGCTGATGAAAATGTCTGGAATGCAACCTTGGTCTGAAATGGTGAAAACACGGCGGATGAGACTGGCTGGTCTGAGTCAGACAGAAGACAGACCTGCAAATGTAGCCATAAACTGGGTACTAGAAGGTGGCAAGAAACATACAGGAAGACCACATAAGACTGTGCATACGATATTCACAAAAGATCTAGAAAATCTATAAGGCTTGTGAGTAAAGTGGAGATGTGTAAAGAAAGTCACCAACGACTGCCAGAGATGGACGAACCTCATCGCCTGATCTTCCAACAGGAACTGGATGAACTAAGTCTAAGTAAGTAAGTGACAGCAGAACTGAACGAAAGTCAGCCGAGTCCTTACTGTTCCTACAGCATCCTACTACAGCAGAAATATGTTCATAACAGATCCCAATCCTCCTAACTTCACTATGCTGGTTAATGGCCCAAACATAAAGATATTTATTGATAACATTAGCACATCACTCAAGTGCAATGCAGACATAAATAAATTAGTCCCGTACGGGACTGGCGGTCAACTCCTACTTACTGCCAACTTCAAAGTCATGTGACACAAAAACTAGGACAAAAATGTAAAATCCGGCCCCGATAAGCTTTAGGCATTGTGCCCTAATTTAAGAATCCGTGGTCGTTTGCCAGCACCCATTATAAATTGGGGAGGAGATAGCCTTTGAAAATGGCCGAATTTCCGACTTTCAAAAGCTAGTGACCTTGACCTTGGATCGGGTCATACTGCATACTGTCATGCATCACTCATCGACCTCTACCTACAATACCAAATTTTATTGAAATCTAAGAAACATTTTGTGGACGGACAGACGGACATTTGAGACCCACTTTATTAGGTCGACTCGTAGGAGTCGATCTAATAATGCAGTTCAACCGTGACAGAAACTCACACTAAGCTCGTTGAGAAATGCACGTCACTGATACACCGAACAGAGTTGCCGATGGTTTCCTGATCAAAACACAGAGTTCATATTTTGAAACAAACAACATGAAGTATTATGGACACAATATTTTGCAACATGATCTGATCCACGGGGTATGTCTTTTATATCAATGTAAAAAACTGCAGTTTATACACACTGTTAACGGCGACGGATCTAAAACCGCAAAAATCATAAAAAGGCAATGTTAACCACACTAACATAGCCTG
>Ga0209780_1000488_pt1 | contig 21238 bp, 13 predicted proteins | sample WorMetexBAHAMAS2_FD_187384 | JGI IMG/M metagenome (GOLD analysis project Ga0209780, IMG submission 187384) | Marine gutless worms symbiont microbial communities from Max Planck institute for Marine Microbiology, Germany - Inanidrilus exumae... | ecosystem: Host-associated > Annelida > Digestive...
GAAATAAAGTGCCGCCTCCGGGAGTTGAACCCGTACACGTCACCCATCCCAGTACTAACCGGGCTCGACGTAGAGTAACTTCGTTGATACGACCAACGCTGTTACCACTATGCCACGCCGCCACCCTCATTTCAAATTCCTGGATACGCCACTGTCTCACTCGGGACAGCATAAAAATATTTCGTGCCAGATTTAATTCACTCTTCTGTTAGTCAGCCGTCAAGGTGTACTTCCATTGACTGCCATTCATTCGCTTTCTGATTTACACCCATGGACTTGGTTGGCACCGTTTTACTACTAAGACTGCAAATTCTGACTATTAGTTAACCAAAAAATTTCAATCAAAACTTTCGTCTGATAAAAGTTTATGCATCCTATTTCTTACTTAGTTCGTTTCAATAAATCGTCTTGTTTCCATTCGCATGAAAAACGGCAGAAAACTGAGCTTCTTTGGGAAATGTTCCTTGAAGATTTTTCGTTCCGACTGAGCATATATTATAGAATTTATGAAACACAAACATATATCCAAGAAAGAGTGTAGCCACAATGTTTGAATCATTTTCTTTAATAGATCTTAATGGACTAATTAGCGATAAAGATTTCGATTAGTCCACTAAATTTGTTAATCGTCACCAGCCACGTTTTCTTTTTAAACGAAGAAAGTAATAACAACTTAGTCTTAAATTCACAAATTTCAGACATCTATGAACTGCTGTCAATAAATATAAGTAACTGTATGACGAAGGGTATTTTCAATGTGCGACATTTTCCAATTACAGAAGCAACGTGGTTGACATCCCGAACTTTAACGTGTTAATTGCAATGCAACTTATGCAAAACATTGTTATTTCCGCCCCGGTAGGGGTGCGAAGTATTGCAATTAGCGTGTCTGTGTGTTTGTTTGTCTGTCTGTTCGCTCGTGAATCTAAAACCACACGTCCAAATTTCACCAGATTTTCTGCACATGTTACCTGTGGTCGTAGTTCAGTTCTCCTCTGACGACAATGCAATACGTTATGTACTTCCGGTTTTGTCCAGAATGATTAACTGTTCAACGTTAATTACGACATGTTTTCATATAATCGTCTGAATAGGCCAGAATAAAGGACGATGCGTATGTTTCGTCCAGTTCGCCAGGTGGCGACACCGGGAGCGAAATCTGCCGTCTCCGAAGGCATCTCGTTACAAAACAAACACATCTAAAGGTGCCAATAAAATCTGTTAGCAACGAAACTGTGAATGCTGTCGCTGGGACATTATTAAATTAGCGGTAATTAGTAGACCCTAGAGAGAGGCTATCATTTTAACGATTGCAACCAGAATGACGAACTGTTCAAAGATAATTACAACTAGTCGATTACTATGGCAAGGTTGGTTGCGTGGCACTGTGGTAGAACGTCGGTCTTTGGCCGGCGAACTTTCCCTGTCCAGCGCTCGACCTGTAGCTGACGGGTGACCACCAATGTGGGTAAACCGTCCGCTATAGGCCAACCAACCAGGCCAACTCAGCCTTTCATCCCTTCGGGGTCGACAGATGAGTAGTAAGCTGCAATTGGATGGCTCCTACCTCAGTTAGGGGTGACGCCGTCTGGCGAACGCTTACGAAGAAAAGGCAGGCATGGTGTACTTGCAGGTAAAACTGTGTGATCCATGCTTGAGCGCTTTGAGATATACATAGCATATAAAAGGCGCTATATAAATACTCTTCCTTTCCTTTAATTTCAACTGAATCTCGGTGAAACCCACCACCACCACCAGTCGTGTAGGCCCCATACCTCGAACCTGGCGCTCGAGTGCGGTGATGAGGGTCACGGCGTGCTGGAGGATTGCCAGTTTGGTCAGCGGTCGGTCGAGCACCATGTGCAGCGCCACCTGCCGGCCGAGCTCCGAGAACGCGTCGTTGATGTCGCGCACTCTGACCCTAACCGCCGCCGGCGAATCGGAAATGACAGTAAGCGACAAAAGATCACACACTGGAGCATGCAGCGTGCCGCGGACGGATCGCGCACCGCACGGCTTGCATGGATACTATACATCTGGACCGTTTTTTCAGTGCTTTGAGGCTGGTGGTTTGGTACCGGGATGGGGCACCGCGTCCGGAATGGAAAAATCAGCTCCACGAAATCCAAATGGTTCGTATGGAGAGATTTAGCCTCACCCGGAAGAGTAGATGCCAGAAAGAGTAAGAGTTAACCCCTTCATTGCCATCATGACGTCTACAGACGTCAAAGTCGTGGCTACCGCAGCTGAGGTCAGGCAGCCAGCCGATGGGGTCAGAGTCTAGCCCAGTGTGTCATGGATGCGAGACGTAACCGTACTGGCCCGCCGTGCAGTGTCGGCCGCCCGACCGCCCACGTGCCCGGCCCGCTTGGGCTACAGATGTCATCATGACGTCATGTAGGGTGCTGGCCCGGCACTGCAAGGCAACTGGTCACTACAGGCAGCGGCGGGGAGAATTTTTTTGCTGGCACACGAGGACATGCAATGTGAACATGTCGGCCGGCAGCAAAGGGGTTAATCGAAAGTCGAACGCCGATGGGTTGATATATCTGCACCTTAACCCCTGACCTTCATTACGCTGGCCGCGTCCATAACGGAAAGCGTGATGTAACGGTCTGGCGTCCGTCCGTCTGTCTCGTCGGCATACTCACCGTGACTAAACAGGGACAGCTTGCGACGCGGCCAGTGTACATTTCGGCCCGACAATAAGGACGACCCACGTACTTGTTACTGGCACGCCTAATGGCCCAGTATTGTCTTTATCGCTGGCGTCTGTCGTCGTCTGTAACGCTGCCGGTGGGCGGGCCGGCCGGCCGGCCGCCAGACGCGTGGGCGGTCGGCCGTCGCCGGGGCGGGCGCGTGGGTGGTCGGGCGGCCGACACTGCACGGCGGGCCAGTACGGTTACCTCCTATTAGGGCGACACCTTGTTTATCTCGCATCTATGACACACTGGGCTAGACTCTGACCCCATCGGCGGCCTGAACGCAGCTGCAGTAACCACGACTTCCCAGCTGAGATCCATCTCCCTTGGCTCGTCGACTCTTGCAAAATAGTACCTAGTTCGCCGTTCCTACGCCATGAAAGTTGTCAGCGAATCAAAAACCGCACATGCATCGTGCAACATAGTACCATGTAGTAGCAAAATACACACCACACACTATGATTAGTGAATGCATGAAGAAAGTAATCCAAGCAGCATGCACGGCGTGCAGGGAGCGATATCGAACAGATCGCTACATCCGGGCGGCCGCTCGTTTCCGGCACGGCGGTCCCTACCTCGGAGCCGATTTTCGAGATCGGTAATGACGCGGACGGCCTCCTGTAGAACGGTGAGCTTGGTGAACGTCGACGACGACGCTCCGGTGTGCATCGCAACCATCTGACCTAGCTCGCGGATTGCATCGTTAATGTCGCGGACTCGCAACCTAGCAGCAAGCCCGACTCATTTCACTTGTCCTTCGGCGACACGACGAAAGATCAAACGAAACGGCCGCAGTGGCGCCGGCACGCTGAGCAGTACGTAAGTAAGTAAGTAAATTTCTAGAGCGCGGTTATTGTCAAGAACCTCTAACGCGCTGAATGCACTAGTATCGAGCGAACAGGTACATTTTAAGCAAACGTCTGAAACAGTCTGCACTGATGGTCGGATCACGGATGAAATCCGGGAGAGAGTTCCAGACTGTGGGCCGGCAACTGAAAAGGCCCGACGGCCGTAAGTGTTGAGCCGGTAGCGAGGTACTGCAAGCAGTTGACGGTTTGCGGAAAGCAGGTGGCGCCGAGTGTCGACACCGGCGGCCGGAACGCAGTAGTCCGACGGGTACGAAACTGCCTGGAAGTTTACGGCAACGACAAAAAGTTACAAAGTCTGCGATCATCCGAGTCATCACTCCTCGTTAACCACGTCGACCGCACTCGCATTGGTAGGGTTTTTACCTCCGTTTGTCTGTGTGTCTGTCTTTTTTTCCGACGCACGGCATCTCACAAACCGACGCAGCTAGGATCACCGAACTTGACACGGTAATGTTCAAATACGAGTCCTGGGAACCCGTTTATTTTGGGGACAAAAGGTCAAGGTCACGAGTCACAAAAACACCGCCGGCATGGGTCTTTGCACTTTTGTGAGTGCTGGCTTCTTCTAGTTCAGCCTGCAACCAACGTAACTTGTGCAGCTATCAGCTGCATCTTCTGATGACAGTAAAGAAGGTAAAGGCTTCCAATACTCGTTACCGAGCGTTGGGCCCGGAGCTGATCCCGGTGTACAGGCAGTCAGCCCGCAGGTGACTATAAGTCATCCACCCGGCGGTTGGCTGCCATTACTTTCCGCCAAGCCTTCGGTTACCTTCCCAGTCGCAGAGCATCACTGCTATTGGCCGACACCAAGTTATACTGCTCGGTGACAGAGGCACATAAGTGGAATATAAAGTGACAGTTTCACGACATAATTTGACCCCTGACCTTTTAGTGCATTTAGGACGGTTCGGCGTTAATGCGCACTTGATGACCCCACGATAACGGGTATATCTTCGCATATTCCAATACTCACATAGGTGTGAACAACTTGCCCAAGGTTGTTATGCAGCTTTTGTCCAGAGTAGGATTTGAACCCACGACCTGTTGATCGCAAGTCCACCGCAATAATCATTTTACACCGTAGCATCTTGGTTCGACCACCTGTATGTACACACACTGGGTGCGGCAATGCTGCTTCTCCACCGCTTCCTGCCCACTTCTGACTGTGCTGCGTCGTCCCATGCTAGGTCAATTGCTCTACCATCACTGACCATCGTTTTCGTTAGACGTCCGTCCACTTCTCTTCCTGCCTGCTACCAGAAATCACTCCTCTGCCGGTTTCTATTGGCAACCGGCTGAGCTCCATCCGAGGCAAATTCCCAGAACATCTTAAGAGCACCTTAAGCATCGTGTCTTTACGATGTTGTCCAGTGCTTCGTCTGGAATTCCTCGTTTGTTAACTTTCTCATCCTTGGACACTGTAAAAGAATAACGTGTAACGAACATTTCGCTCCAGTGAACGTGAACTTGCAAAATAGAAAGAAAAACCAACAAGAGCGAGAACAAATAGTGACAAGCTCCTTCAAGCGATGTAAACAACACAACTGAAAGTCACAAATTCAAAAAACGTGAATATAAAAATGCAATAGTATTAACCGAAACCTCGAACCCCAGTGAAAAATGTTGCTTACTTAATGTTCATAGGCATTAAAATACCTCAGTTACCGACACCGGCAGTACGTCAAACAGTCGAATGCTTACGAAACCACTTATCGGCCTGTCACCAAGCAGTATAACTTGGTGTTGGCCAACAGCAGTGATGCTCTGCGACTGGGAAGGTAACCGAAGGCTGGGCGAAAAGTATCGGCCTGTAAACAAAACAACGTCTACCGTTCGCGAGCGTTGTTCTGCTGCCGTCGTAATTTCTCGCGCTCCAGCTTCAACTCGGGACTCAAGTCTTCGTCGTCGGCACTAGCAGTGACAGTCAAACCAACACCGCTTTTGAGGATGATATGCAACGATTTTTTACCAACTTGATTAAAAGTAGTTTCTAGCTGCTTAATGCAATATAAGCCCGTCTGTGTAACAAATTTTGATAAATTATGCCGTAAAATGCTAAAAATTACAAGTTTATTGGTCTTTTTGGTAGGCCTGTAGCTATTCTTTGGCATGTGTGATGTCACTCGCTGTCATCGAGATCGCACGCTGTCGTAATGACCAGACGCCGCACTGTCAGCCGCTAAAGGTTCATACATGTACGGTTGCAGCTGCCGTGGTTCAGCTGACAACTCTTCGTCGCTTGACATCTTACAATAGTAAGAACTATTACTGTAGTGTACTGTAGTCTAAGAGGATAGAATATATAACTCAACGGTCCTGAGAAAGTCATCAGTTGCAAAAGTAAACAAATCATCGGGCGCTCACTTTTTACTAAAATTTCCTAATTCTTTGATGTTCCATAATATTCAAATAGATTTGCTTATATTAAAGACATACGATGGGCAATTTACTTTAACAACCAAAAAATCGTTGCATATCATCTTTAACATCACGCACTGTAGCGTTGCGAGAGTCGGGTAACTTACCGGCAAGTTACGTCCTAATCGGTAACCTACCACCACTAAATTACTGGTCAAATACCGGTAATTTTTATCATGCTATTTATTTTCTTGTCATTTCGAAGTACATATTTCCATTATTTCGCTTAATTAATTAAAATACAGTTATGTCAATTTGAACGTGAAAGTCGCAAACTTCATATTTATAAATGTTCACTGTGTAATAATGGGATTGCCACAAAGATATTTAGTCCTAATGACTGTCCCACCCCTTTAATACCGGGGCCCGATGACCCATACGGACCGGTAAAGGCCGGCAAGTTATCAATAACTTACCGGTAACTTACCACCAAAATAAATTACCTGTAATTTAACAACACTAATGCACCGATAGTCGCCTGTGGAACGGCCTGCACATCTGCTCGGCTAGAATGTGGGACTTTTTCCGCAGCATTTGAGCAACTGCTGCTGGACTGTTACTCAGCGACAAAACCAAATAAAAAGCCCTCGCTCGAGGTTGCAGCGACCAATGTAGCGACATTTTGGCCACCATGAATTATCAGCTGTCTGACGTATGTATATATGCAGTTTCAAATTCACAACTGCTTTTCATCCCGGTGCACCGTAACTGGTTTTCCAAACTTCGCCAACACTTTTTACCGCGACGCTATGATAGCGCAGCATATGCTGTCGTTGTGTGTCTCTGTCCGTCCGTCCGTCACAAGTCGTCATGGTACCAAAATGGCTAAACGTAGAATCACGAAAATGCCAGCGTCTCTAGTTTTCTGACGCCAACGATCTCGGCGAAATTCCTATGGCTTCATGCCTAATGGGGGGGGGACCAAATAATGGTGGGTAAATTAAAATGATGATTTTCAACCAATATCTACTACATCTCAGAAATGGTGCAAGACAGGGACATAGTTACTATAGAAGGATAATAGGAACTCGTATGCGCTCTATCGAATGGTGCTACTTCCAGTGACCTTGAGTGACCCCTAACTACCCCAAACCACCATATTTGGCATTTGTGAAGCAAGCTTTACAGGCCGCAAACCCAACCAACAGTATCAACGCGTCGAAGTTTCATCTACTTCGAAAAAATGCACGGCCACAGTTTTGTGCAGATCTGCACGAAATGGCCTCGTTATATCCTCTGGATGGTCATAAGGGATCACAGAGCGCCTCTCGAGCCCGCGGGCTCGCGCTCCGCGCGCCGTTCATACGCCGCTGAAAATAGAGTGGCAAGCTCTGTCTGGAAATTCAAAGTAGCAGGCTGAGCACCGTAGGTGCGAGGTATAACAAATTGTACAAGCTCTGACAGGAAATTTGGAACTCGTGGGCCGAGTGCCGTAGGCGCGAGAATCAAGCACCGTAGTCGCAAGATATAACAACTAGTAATGCACTAAAATTATGCAAATGGAATTAAATAATAGAGAGCGAAAAAGCAAAAACTTACACATCCGCCATATTAACACTGTCATCGCCAACGGAAGACGTCTTTGATTTTCTACAAATATTAAAATAAACAAAAATACCACAATAAACCAACAGAGACATAACAACAAACATCGACATACTGATAACTACCATTATCATCTCCGTTTTAACGTCTCTTTGCCGGGTAAACCTAAGTTAGCCAGGATATCAGTCTTCCATTACAACTATGTCTCTACCTTGCACCGTTTCTGAGATATTATCACTTATTTCCCAAAATTTAAAGAGGTCACGTGACTCTAACTAAACACAGCCCTTTTGGGAGTATCATACTATGCATGCACTTGTACTCCTCTGTGCCTAGCTTCACCAAGTACAAAGATATGATTAAGGCAAAAATTTTAAAAAATGGGTCACGTGACACCGATCACGCCCCTTTTGGGGGTGGTTTGTAACCGTAGGCTAGAATTTGATACAGTCTACCTGCATGCAAAATTTGACAATTCTAGCTTCAGACATTCCACAGATATCATTGGGGGCATCAAATCACCCTTTTAAGGGTGATTTGTCATCCTTATGCTTGCACTTGACATAGCCTACATGCATGCAAAACGTGACCACTCTAGCTTCAGCCGTTCCGGAGATATGTTTGGTGCCCACCAAAATTTAACTGGTTCACGCGACCTGACCATGCGCCATTCAGGGACAGTTTGCCATCCATGGGCTAGCACTTGCTACGATCAAAATCTAACTACCAAAGAGTATCTATCTCTACCCACTACAAAGATACGAAAGTCAATACAAAATAGCAAAAATGGGGTGGTTTGGGGTAGTTAGGGGTCACTGTAGGCACTGGAAATAGCGCCATTCAGTACAGTGCATACGGGTCTCCATAGTAACTATGTCCCTATCTTGCAAAACGACTAAAGCCAGGTTTAGTCGCATCCTACAACATCCGGCCTGCAAATGAAGTGGGACTATTCTGGTAGAATGGGAAGGGATGGAAACTGGAAAAGGAAGAAAATAGATGAAGCAAGTAAGAAACGCAAAAAAAGGAAAGATAAAAGATACTAAAAGATAGAGTAAAAGATGGGGAAGTAAAGAGATAAGGGGAGGGGGAATTGGCCCGGGCCCACACTGGGCACGAATGCGGCAGACAGACAGCCTAAAAACATAATGCCTTTGTCGAAACTTTTAGGTGACAATGGCACAATTAACACTGATTTACAGTATTACACAGATGACTGCGGCTATGGTCGTACCTGGTACGTTTCGCAGACGGTATGAGAGACATTAGAGGCGGCAAGCTAGCATCACTTGACGACACCATGCCGGGATGCTGGGCTATGAAGGCTGCATCATCTGCAGGTGTGAGTTCATCGGTCACCCGACTCATCTGCTCCATCTTCACATGTGTCGTGTCACACGGAACGACACCATCGCCGCCTCCACTCTCGCCAGCATCTGAAAGCAACATTTTGCCGCTATGTGTATAATAAAAATAACTAGAAGCATGGCAAAGCCCAGCGTGAGCCCGCCCGGCATTCTGTTGTTCTAGACTGTAAGCTCGTGCCACTATATAATACGCGCCAAAGATTGCCTGCTGTCTGTTATATAACGTTCATGCGGTATGGCTGGCAGTGTTTCTCAAGCGAAAATTTAGGGGGGTGGGCAAGAACTCGCCAACCGTTCTCAGCCATTTCTGAAAACAAACTTCACCAAATTTGGGTGGCATGTAGGGGAGTCCCTGTTCATTGACAAGTATCTTTCCGATTGTTGATATCATGTTCCGTTGCAGAGACATGTTCGGTCAAAGTTCAAAGTCAGTCCCAAAAAAGTGGTTTTGCCCCCCGCCGATGGGGGCAAATGCCCGGGAGAGTTCAGACCAAATTTTTCAAATAGCACTCATAAATGAATATGTGTCCAAGTTCGGTTGAGATCCGTTCAGTGATCCCGAAGATTAGGAATCAAAAAAGAAAGAAAAAACTACAGCAGTAAAATATAAGCCCTTCGGCATCGCGATGCCGTGCGGGCTAACAAGTTGTCAAAATAGTTTATCATAAGGCTGCATAACCCCCACGCTTATGAATCGTTCAATAGTTTGCAGCCCAAAAACGTTTTGTGTGATCAGTTTCAAAATTAAATGATTCGTAGCGCGTGCTACGTGTTATATATTCTATCCTCCTAGGCGTGCTATTTTTAGGGATCATGGCAAACGCGCACTGCCATTAGATGACTGTGACGCCGTAGCCAATAGGCAGTCGCATACAGCTACCACGTGTTACATTGCTGCTTGAAGAGGAAAAATCAAGAGTTTCAAATCGCAAATTTCTCATAAATGCAAATATCAACCTCCTAACGAAGTACAGCTGTATACAGTTGGTTGCGTGGCTCAGTGGTAGAACGTCGGTCTTCGGCCGACGTACTTTCTCTGTCCTGCGCTCGACCTGTAGCTGACGGGTGACCACTTATGTGGGTAAACCGTCCGCTATGGGTCAACCAACCAGGCCAACTCAGCTTTTCAGCCCTTCGGGGTCGATAGATGAGTAGTAAGCTGCAATTAGATGTCTCTTACCTCAGTTAGAGGTGGCGCCATCTGGTGAACGCATACAAAGAAAAGGCAGGCATGGTGTATTTGCAGGTAAAACTGTATGATCCATGCCTGAGCGCTTTGCGATATACATAGTATATAAAAAGGCGCTATATAAATACGCTTCCTTTCCTTTTCCTTTCCTTACACTGCAGAGGGCAAGAGCTTTTCGTCAGCGTATTGTGTGAACGTAAGCGCCATGGGAAACTCACATGCCACATGGAATCACACAGTGTTACCTGCCATGCCAGCAGAGGTGTGAATCCCGCCTTTACCCCCAGCCAAAGCAGGTACTCGATTTAGCGACCCCGGAGGGATGCAAGGCTGAGTTGATCTATGTTATGTGAAAGCGGACCAGCTGGGATCGCAAGTCCAATGCCCTACCGCAGCACCAACACAGTGTAGTGATTGACAGTTTAACGACAGAGGCGATCCATACCATTTTTGCACCTCTAAAATGTGTTTCCCATTCGATATACAATTTTTCCGCTTGGTGCTGTAAACTTGGGGCAAAATGCATCCGACAAATGTAAACCCCCGTAACTTCAAAACCCCTTAAGCAAATCCGCCCAAATTTTAATATGTAACTAAACATGAAGCTCCCCACAAACCCTGAAAATGTGGTAAAAATCGCCCAGGTACACATCCATATCCTCAAATTGCACAATGTTTTCAGTTTTTGGGGCCCCTGCACTGCTGGGGTAAAATTTGACGTGGAGGAGTTGAAGTTCACGCCAAATTTCTGCCCCATTTGTATAACGTCTGGCCGCCGTGGGGCTGAAAATCTTAAAATCGCCCCTAAGTAACCGAAATACTGGCATAAGTGCTTTGCACACGCTTCCAGTAATGATCATGACCACAGACCATAAGTGGTCAGAACCTTCATTTTTTGTTCGTAGCGGCAAAGCTGATTAATTTCAGCCGACGGCTGACTGACGACCTACCGTCAGTGGTGCTGCCGAGTGACGCGGACAGCGGCGGTCGATGCCTGTGCCGCGACACTTCCTGGGACGTGACGGACGCGGCACACGACCGCAGCGGTCGCGTCGGCAGCGGCTGCGTGCTGGCTGCTGCTGCGGCCGGCGGCAACTCGGCGTGATTCCGCAGGACACTTATGGCATCATCGAGGCATTCCTCAAGTCCCGAGGACTGCAACACACATCACAATCACAAAGTACTCAAACAGTGTAAACCAGCGCGTTAAAGGTTCTTGACGATAACCACGCTCTACATTTACTTACTTACTTACTTCCATCGAGACTGTCAACCAAACAAGTCACAATTCTTCGTATTTACTATCTGGTTCACCTTATATTCGTTGTTACTTTTTTGGTTTTTAATTAATTTATTGTATTGGTTTTAACTTGTACTGGCACCGAATAGCCTATTTTGTGCCGATGGTGCCGTTAAGAATCTACTCACTCACATCACAATAATAAAGTACTCACATAGTGTGTTAGAGGTTCTTGACGATAACTGCACTCTATAAATTTACTTACTTACTTACTTACTTACTTACTTACTTACCTCCATCAAGACTGTCAATCAAACAAGTATTGATGTCATCCGATTAATAATGGCTGGCTGGCTAGCATTTAACGGCACACTTTCAACATAATTCAGGTCATATCACTCCTTTGCGGTTAGAATTCATCATACACATACATTATACGCTTTCACGAAGTCCATAGCATTTTTGTAAGCTGAGAATTTTTAAAAAAACTTATACTCATTTACCATTCCACGTAGGGTAGAAGGCCGAGTCGACCTAGGCATGCAGTAAAATGTGCTAAGACAGTATATCAGAGTGGCTGTTGTGATAAACACAACTGACCACGGTGAGATATGAACCTGGAATCTTTCACACCAAGGTTGGGTATGCTACCACTAGACCACTGCTCCAGCAATGTAGACATTGCATAACTATTTGTACATTTCAAAGTTATTACTGGCCCGCCTACACGTAGTGTAGGGGACAGACTAGTAACGGTCACTGGCGTCTGTCGTCGTCGTCTGTCGGGGTCTGTAACACTCCACGGCCGGCCTGCAGGCGGCTTCACCCGCGCAGGCCAGGCGATGACGCCATGCCGCCTGCTGTCTGATTATAGCTCCACGGTAACAGTGCACGGCAGGCCAGTAGTGTTACGCCCCGTTACTTAGGGCGACACCTTGTTACTTGTACCTTGTACAAACAACCGTAACCTACATAACAAATTTAAGTCATGTCCCCATCAACATAAACTAACACAGCATACTTGCCAGTTTGGCAAAAACGTTTAATAAAACGTTTTCAATTTTTAAAAAGTTATTTAAACCGAACCATTTGCATTATGCTGGAGGTGTCTAGTGTTAAGTGTAATGCAAAAGTGCGGCGTCCATCTGTCCGTCTGTCCCGTCTTTTTTTCTAACCTTTATAGGGCACCTGGTGCATAATCAACATGACAAACCAGGGGGCAGCACGTGACATGGTCAGCATAAATTTCCATCGGAGTATTACGAGGACGGACATACTTCTCAATATTTGTAACTTAACTGCATTTTGTCATATACTCTATAACGATTGCATTAACCTAATATGTAGAGTGAGTATGCAATTTCGTTATAGCACATCAGCACACTCCAGGCCATTCTGTGCCACGAAAAGTTAGATAACAATAAAAGCAAAAAATTGTTTAAAATGGTAAAAAGAGAAACGTAAAACCCAAGCAATAAGCTAAGTATATGACAAAATAAAACTAAAGCAAGAGGAAGAGCATATTCACTGCACAGATTATAACACTATTATCAATGGAAAACATCAATAATAACAAGGTGTCGCCATAACTGTACGTAACACTACTGGCCCGCCATGCACTGTCACGGTGGAGCTATAATTAGACTGGAGGCGGCATGACGCCATCACCTGGCCTGCGCGGGTGAAGCTGCCTGCAGGCCCGCCGTGGAGTGTTACAGACGACGATTACAGACGACAGACACCCGCGACTGTAACTAGTCTGCCCCCACTACACTATGTGTAGGCGGGCCAGTAACGAGTCTCAGTCTGAAGTATCGAGATTAATTAAGTACAAGGGCTACATGCCTGTTGTGCTGTGGATGTCGGCCATTGAGCGCCACCTGACAACAACCGTTCGAATCAATCAATCTCACACTCTCACTCGCTGTGATCAACAGGACTTATCAACCACGCTACTGGCGTTGCGGAGCCAGCATAAAGGAGTCCCATGGTGGATAAAACCAGGATAGAAAATGAGGCCATGACATTGGTTGGAGTCGATGCTCTGTGTTTCTATCAGTGCTTTGACACAGTCGGTTCGGTTATGGAAGAACATCCGGCCCACACAAAACCTGTGCCATGTATCCAAAAGGTTTGCTTCAGCAACAAATAGAGAAAGAAAAAAACGAAAGGGAAGTGAATGAACCAGGCCCGGGTAGTGGTAATGGTGATGGTAATGGTGACTGACTGTGTTCAGGGTTCCCACTCTCTTGGTTACAAAATTTTCAGGACTTTTCCCAAAGTTTCCAGGACCCCAGAAGCATTTTTCCAGGACCTGTCGCACGCCAACGATGTTTAAATATAAAGACAAACAGCAGTTAGTATGGGATCCGGGGCGGAGCCCCAGCCGCCAGCAATTTTTTCGTATATACAGAAAAAATCTGAGCTAATTTTTGCAAATTTTGGCATCTCTTCTGCATCATTGTGTCCGCCTCCCACAGCATAGCCTAGAAAATTCCAGGACTTTCCAGGGCCTGGAAATTTTACAAAAATAAATCTAGGACTTTCCAGGAGGCATGGGAGCCCTGTGAGTTAAGGTTTTTCATCCCACCCGACACAAAATTGGTCATTTCGGAGACGTTCTTCCCCGCCAATCTCGTCTTAGTACTGAAAAACTGAAACAAACACAACAAACGCAAACATGCATCCGTAACAAAATATACTACAATATAAAATGAACCCAAAAAACTAAAGTCAGGTTTGGTCACCTACTATGACCTACGGCCTGGAAACGGAACGAATCTATTCTGGAAGGACTAGATAGATAAGTCAGGACTCAGGAAGTAAACAAATAAGGAAGTAAATAAGTATAAAAAATCATGAGGAAAGTAAAAAGTAAGGAAGGAAGAAAGTGAGGAAGGAAGTTGAGTAAACACACAAACAAACAATCCATATAGCACCAAAATCAACACATGAATCACGGCGGATTACTGACCGGAGCCCGTATGGGGCAATAACAACAAGAATTAACTGCTACAAGTGCGGTCCTCATAGACTTAAAAAGTCAACATGCTCGCAGCAGTCTATTAACCACAGTCGAATTAAAGTGGAGGAAATGGACAGAACCTGACGTGGAATGAACTGACGAGATGGACGACGGTCCACGTGCCGCAGTTGCCGGACCAGCGCTGCCACCGCTACTGTTTGTCTGCTCCGTCGCGTAAATCTACATGACACCAGTCACTACTAACTCATTATAATATTTAAACAAGTAAGTAACACAAACCGTTTAACAGGCTCTCTCCCGGAGTCATGCCGAGCTGGGCCAGGTCCTGGAAAAATACTGATCGAGTTTGCCTTTGCAAACACTGCCGGGTTTCTTTCACTCCCGGCTTAAAACCTACCTCTTTCACAAATCCTACCCCCCTTAGTTTCACTTCTTCCTCCCAGACTGCCTCCACGGACTTTTGCCTGCACCGTTTCTTCTTAGCTACTCGGTTTTTGACTTTGATTTTGATTTTTTCATTATCTTTCGTTTCTGCGCCGTGCGCTAGATTAAGCTGGCCATCTCGTCAGCTTTTGAGCGCATGTAAATCTACTGTATCGTATCGAGTTAGGGTTTTACATCCCACCCGACACATAATAGGTCATTTCGAATACGTTCTTCCCAGCCAATCCCTTGGCTAAGTACTGACAAACTAAATCTAACACAACAAAACACAATGCCTTCGCCGACACTGACGGGTGGTGAGGGTATAACGAAACCACCTGATATTACGTGGGGTTTGCTTAAAGTCCAAGTAGTTCACTGTTGTAAACTGAGAAACGGTACATACGCTGGCAAGGGCGAGACCGAGAGCCGCTCCAGTCTGAACGCTGGACTGAACATCGGCCGTGCTGACTGGCGGCACCGGCGATGAAGTCTGATAGCCGACCGCGTGGGCTGACTTGGACCCAGCGTGAAAACTCGATATCGACGGAAGACCACATGCCGCAGCTGCGTCACGCCCGGGTAACAGCATCGAATAGTTTGGCCACGCCTAACCGACGAACCACAGACACCAAATTACTGAGATTAGAATTCTGATCTACATTCTTGAAATGACTTTCTTTTGCTGCTTTGAAACTGTGGGCTGGGTGACAGAAAAACGGTAAAGGCTTCCCGTACTTGTTACCAAGCTTTGGGCCTGGAGCTGATCCCGGTGTACAGGCAGTCAGTCTGCAGGTGACTGTAAGTCATCCATCCAGCATTACTTTACTGCCATTACTTTCCGCCAGGCCTGCGGTCACCTTCCCAGCCGCAGAGCATCACTGACCCTTGGCCAGTACCAAATTATACTGCTTGGTGACAGAGGCACATATGTGTGAACAACTTGCCCAAGGTTGTTACGCAGCTTTGCCCCGAGTAGGATTTGAACTCACGACCTGTTGATCGCAAGTCCAATGCTCTACCCTATGGTGACAGAAATGGCTGCAGAAAACCTCTCCTACTTATCCGATAAAATTTTCGTCCAGAACAGGTAGAGGTAGAAAGTCAAAAGGGGATGAGCTAATTCCGAATCATGTGAAAATGGTAATTAAAATGGCTCTTTAAAATGACTCCTTTTTAATGCAAGGGAGTGGAGATCTTTTGCTGGCATGTCACCACACTACCTTGTGAAATATTTGGTACCTTCTAACTGATGGCGGCCAATGATTGTTTTTGCACCACCGCTAAACTAAGCCAACTACAACCGTAAAAATGGCATATATAAATATTCATGACGTCACTGACCAAAACAATTGAAACTCCAACAGCCAATCAGTGGACCTGTTGCAGTCATCGATGCTGTTATGACTGTGGCATGCTACATATTCATGAAAGCCAACAGAAGACCATAAAACTGCAATTTTAGTGACTAATCAAGCCAGATTTACTAAAGCACATAATCCACAACATTGCTGCTATATCAGAAGACATAACACACGAGCACGAGATCTAACGGACATCTTAATTTTTTGTTTGTTTATCAACTAAAAAGCTTTAACTTAAACCCAAATCAAGTAGACATTTACAATTCAGAATCATCACTTCATGTCATGTTCATAAACAACGGAAACAGTTTGTTACTTGAGATTTAATTGATTGATTAAGTTAAGGTATTACGTTCCACCTGACACAAAATAGGTCATTTCGGAGACGTTCTTCCCAGCCAATCTCTTGGCTTAGTACTGAAAAACTAAAACAAATACAACAAAAGCAAACGTGCATTCGTAACAAAATATACCATGACATAAAACGAATCCAAAAAAAATACAGCCACGTTTGGTCGCCTCCAACAACCTCTGGCCTGGAAACGGAAAGGGTCTATTCTGGTTTTGCCGCTTTGGTGTGTTTTACGTTTTGAAAAAAAATATTTTTACATTATTATTACATGTGTACTGCATTTATGCGAATACATGCATGCATGTATGTATGCATACATACATACATACATACATATAAATTTGTCACTTACTGACTTACTTAGACACTTACCCACTTACTTACAGCCCGGGACCCACACGGGGCCTGAGATTTAATCACAACATTTCTCAGCCACTGTCAAAAAGTGGCACTGACCAATATTTCTCTGGACGATCGCACGTAAGGCGGCCGGCTGTAGAAGCCTGCGTCCTCCACGGCTCCGTAGTATGTTCCAACGCACGAATTCAGACCCCAGGAATCGGCGGAACTGTAATGCCGAGGACCACCACCTTGGAACACACATCACATAATATACCACACTGTCAAATACAAATCCAATATTGTTTACACACACACACACACACACACACACACACACATACCGCAACAACCAGCCAAATAGCAACTAACTAATGATATCTTCAAATGCTGTGCACTCCTCAACTCTGGAGCAATTTTGGCCGGATAATAATGATAATAGCAACTAGTGGTCAATTTTTGACAATAGGCCGCATCGCCGTATCGTCACCCCTCGCGGTGGCGAATGGATTCGTTCGACCTTGACTCCATCTAACAAATGCTTTCTTGGGCCCACGCGAGTCAGCCTTCAAACGGCATCTCGATCGGTTCAGCCGTCTTTGCGTACACCGCAGCAAAGACTCGGTGTTTTTCAATGGGGCAAACAACCCCCAAAAATTGCCCCTACCCCTTGGGAGATCTGGACACCATCTAATACGTGTAAGGCGGTCGGCTGCAGAAGCCAGCATCCTCCACGGCTCTGTAGTATGGTCCGATGGCGGAATTCAGACACCAAAAATTATCGGAAATGTAATGCCAACAACCAGCTTTGGATGCCGTTTTTTCGTCTGACCGAAGTGGCAGGAGGTCATGGCCCGACCCAGATCAAACTGCGCGCGATCTGAGGACTGGCAGAACGTTTATGAACACACACAAACTGTGTAAAACGAACAGCAATTCGACAAACCGGCAAAAAAGTCCGGATTGAAGGACGAGCCAGCAACGGGCAGAGTATAGGAGTCGACACTGCTATCTGGACATGAACCACTCATCTACAATACACAAGCAGTTAACAGCTCAACAGTTTGGACACCTCGTGTTGGACTTGTGACTGACAGGTCGCGGGTTCAAATCCCAGCCGGTCCGCTTTCACGTAACATAGGTCAACTCAGCCTTGCATCCCCCCAGAGTCGCTAAATCGAATAACTGTTTTGGCTGGGGCTAAAGGCAGAATTCAATTCACACCTCTGTCGGGTGGCAGGTAACACTGTGTGATCCCATATGGCTATGGTGAGTTTCCTGCAGCGGTGAGGCAGAGTTGTTTGCTAACTGCTATGCACTGTTTACTTTACTTTACTTACTTTCTTACTCATCATACGTATCTTTATTCAACATGACGTCAGATCACACAAAACAGTATTATAATCTGGTTACTGCAGGACGCAGTGGTCCAGTGGTAACATGCCTTACTACAGTGGAGAGATCCCGGATTTACACCTGACTGTGGACAATTGTGTTTACCACAACGTTCACTGCAACGTACAGCCTTTTGCAGACCTTTACTGCACTGCCTACGTCGACTCAGCCTTCCACCCTCTGTGAGACGTTAAAAATGAATATCCACGTAAGGTCTGGGGGTTGGGGGCCACCTGGAAGAATTTCCAACTTTCAAGGGCTCGTGACCTTGACCTTGACCTTGGATCGGGTCATACTGCATACCGTCGTGCATCACTCATCGACCTCTACCTACATACCAAATTTCATTGAAATCGAAAAGTATGTAAGTACGTACAGACGGACATTTGAGACCCACTTTATTAGGTCGACTCAAGAAGAGTCGACCTAAAAACTGCTATGAAACAAAATTGTAATGACGATTATGTCAATGACACTCATGAACGAAGCGTATAACATTTCCTATAACTTTTCGTTCAAACTCTGTCTCCAGCTTGCATGGTTTATGCAATACAGCCAGATCTCTGTGGTTGATTGATTGATTGAGTTAAGGTTTTACATGCCATTCGACACAGAATAGGTCATTTCTGAGACGTTCTTCCCAGCCAATCTGTTGGCTGAAAAATGAAGAGATCTCTGTGTGAAATCAAGGTAATCATGAGTCCACTCATAAACCACTGTTTAGCAGCAAATTCCTTCAATATTTTCTTAGCACCCCTCTATTTCCTCTATTCCCAGATTTTCAATTACGATTTTATTATCTTTCGCGCTCGGTGGCCGGGGTTCGACTCAGCCCTGGCACGCCCGCCTACCAAAAATTATTTCTAATAATTCCTATGCGCATGATGAACAGGGAGATAATCCCGGGCAGGTAAGAAAGTTCGACGGTGTCCTCTGTAAACTGTGACCGTTGCAAGCACCCTGATCTAGCAGTGTCAAGTCTGCCTGCCGCACCGGCGTGAGTCGAAGTAAATAGACTTGGCTGGCCGCTGGTTGGCGTAATACACAGCGCCAGTCAGGGCTAAGCCAGACAGTAGGCCACGTCTAGAAGGGGCGCGCTATAGAAATACCCGACAAGCTGCTCACTCCTATTCAAGCCCTCCTTCACCCTACACGTCACTAACACACACCGCACACACCTACCAATTCCCTTCCTCTCCCTGGGCAAGCGCGCTGGACTGCTATATGGTCTCAGCGCTGAGGTTCAGAGTAGGTCCAATAACGAAGGAATGAACGACATCGGCAGTGAGTTGACCAGGTGGTCACTTCTTCGCCCACCCTATACTTCTTGGTGACAGAAGAGGCAGAATGGTGTGCACAAGTTGCTCAGAACCGCGCCATCCCTCTGCAACCTCCGGATTGCAAGCCTGACGCCCCACCCGCTCTGCCACCACGCCGCCAGTATGAGAACGAATCGGGGACAAATACCATTACGAGACTGAAATCATTCAAACGCAACCCGGATGAAGGCGGGGTCGTTGCTATGACAACGGACAATGAACGGAAGCAGTTTTCAGCAGCGCGGCAGCACCAGCAGCACGCCGTTGAGTGTTGAGTAAACTATGCTGGCGGCTAATGTTGCCCCCCCCCCATAGACCCGCCTAGCGATCGGCAGGCGCCAGTGGTCAGCCATAACGGTCAGTGCGGGCGGTCACTCACTCCCCGGTCATTACTAGGCCACGACATGAACGTAACCGGACACCGACTCCATCTCCACGTGCCATCGACCTCACTACCGGCGGCGGCACACTGTGGTTCCTCCCTCTGAACCCTCGAACGCGCCTACTTGGTACCCGATGTACTTGCAGGCTTTTATCCAGGCGAGCTCAGTGTGCGAAGAGATTTGCCACGGTCATCAAACCTCAGATAACACTGCCGCTGTTGAAGACACGGTTAAGACAAAGTTTTAAATTTTATAACTCATCTGTAAAATATTCATTCCTGCTTCCGCCGGTGCAAAAAGTTGTAAAAATCCACACCAAAGAAAACAAAACTCTAATCCAAAAAAAACTGGCACTGGTGTACATCGATTTTGCATATATCTGTCTATTTGTACGCATAAATGAAGTGCATCCTGAGCAGTGGACAAGCAGCATGAATGAGGCATGTGCATTACACCAACACACTCACTGCCTAAACTTGGCTTAATTGTCAATCTGAAACTCAAAAAGTTTTTTTCCAACTGTACTTCAGTATTTCAGTTTCAGGACTGCACACATTTTTGTCTAAAACTGCATAAATTTCTAGAACTGCAGATTTTGTGTGGAGAACGACATTTTAAAAAAATCGTCAAAATGTCGGTGAAAACTGCCTATCTTTAGTTCACGTCAGAACCACGCCGCGCTATACATTAAGTAAGTAAAGTAAACAGTGTATAGCAGTTACTTAAGCATCAACTTAGCTCTTCACCGCTACGGCAAACTCACATGCCATATGGGATCACACAGTGTTACCTGCCACCCGGCAGAGGTGAGAATACCGCCTTTACCCCCAGCCGAAGCAGGTACTCGATTTAACGACCCCCGAGGGATGCAAAGCTGAGTCGACCTACGTTACGTGAAAGCGGACCAGCTGGAAATTGAACCCGCGACCTGTCAGTCGCAAGTCCAACGTCCTACCGCAGCGGCAACACGTCATGTTCCGGTCAACGGCATCAAAGAGCTATAGCCTGGCCGAACAACCAGACCAATGCCTTAATCCACATTTCCAAAGTCATGGCGTCACGCTCGTGGCCTCTCCCCCACTCTTCTTTTATCCTCACATTCTATGGCCACTGGGTACTGTATCACTGAGGGGTTTAGACGTGGCCACCCACGACGAAGTAGGCGTGGTCGACCACATTTCTCCCCAGGCGCCCGTTGACAAACCCCGGCGGACCAATCAGCTGATCGGCGGCCAGATGAGCTCGCTCGGTCACGCGGCGACCGATGCCACGCCGCCGCCGAAACACGTTCGGAACGTATGCGTCGCGCCTTAGAACTCTAAACTAGGTGACCGAATATTCAAAGCC
>Ga0209780_1000489_pt1 | contig 21237 bp, 15 predicted proteins | sample WorMetexBAHAMAS2_FD_187384 | JGI IMG/M metagenome (GOLD analysis project Ga0209780, IMG submission 187384) | Marine gutless worms symbiont microbial communities from Max Planck institute for Marine Microbiology, Germany - Inanidrilus exumae... | ecosystem: Host-associated > Annelida > Digestive...
TATAGGCCCAGTGTATGAATAGTGGGGGGGGGGGCAACCTGGGGGTAAAGCCCAAATTCTGTTTATCTTTATTTTGATTCGTCCCGCATCCGTGATAGACTGGGTCACATGCTAACCTTATCACTTCTCTCCTCATCAGCTGCAGCCACATCTTCCCAGCTGAGTTCCACTCCTTTTCTCAGGTCGTTGCTAACTTTTCAAGTTTCTCCGTGTTTGCCGTCGTCTTGCAAAATCTTTCTACTTGCTGTTCGTGAACTTTCTTTGCTGTCCCGTGATCGCTGCTATTTTACATGGTCCAACAAAACAGTCTCCTGTTTGTCAGTATACTGTTCAACTTGGTCTGTCCCAATCGTTTTCCTTTTGACTTCATCATTGGTTGTCTTTTCTCTCCAAGATACTTCACAGAATCACAGAGTACTAGTAGTTGTTATACACTGTTGTTTAGATGTCACCTCAGGTCGCGGACGTGCTGTTCTCAAGGGATGTGATATTGAAGTTGGTCTGCATCGTGAGGTGATCCGTTATATTCTGTGACAATATTGTCGGATTTATTGAATGTGATGTTGTATTGAGGGCACTTGCACCAGTTGCTATTATTCGTTAGTTAACTAGTCTCAACGAAGGTTAAATTTAAATCTGTATCGTGTTGCATGAACGAAACCTACTTACCATTTCTACTGTTCTACTTCTTTTTTACTTCTTTTCGACGCCTAATCTCTGAGATCACTGAACAGATCTCAACCATACTTGGACGCATATTCACTTATGACTGCTATTTGAAAAATTTGGTCCGAACTCCCCAGGCACATACCCCCACGGAACCGCTTTTTGGGACCGCCTTTGAACTTTGACCGAACATATCTCTGCAACGGAACATGATATCAACCATCGGAAAGATACTTGTCAATCTACAGGGACTCTCCTACATGCCCCCAAATTTGGTTAACTTTGGTCCAGAAATGGCTGAGAATGGTTGGCGAGGTTTTGCCCACCCCCTAAATTTTTGCATTGGGAGACACTGCCAGCCTTACCACATGGACGTTATATAACAGACAGCAGGCAAACTTTGGCACGTGTTATGTAGTTGCACGAGCTTACAGTTTAGAACAACAGAATGCCGGGCGGGGCTCATGCTGGGCTTTGCCATGCATCTGGTTGTCGTTTGTTTTTCAGTTTGGTAAACTGTTATATGTGTGATACAGTGACAAGTCTGACATGGACAAAAAGTCACAGCTGCTTGCATTGGGTGTTCTCTGTAAATTGCTGCAGAAGATTGAATCCACAGACGTGGTAAAAAATATCCTGATGTTTTATCAGATAAAGCATCAAATGAAACATTTGCCATTAGTGATTTATCTTAAATATTTAACCATGCCAACAGCAGTCGCGGGGGTGGGGTTTTTATTTCCATGTGTCTGTATGTCTGTCTATTTTTGCATGATATCTAAAAACCTATATAGCTAGGATCACCAAACATGACATAGAAATGTTCCACGATGAGTCCTGAGGAGTTTTTTTTTTATTTTGGGATCAAAAGGTCAAAGGTCGAGCTCACAAGTCACAAAAACGTTGCTGACGTGGGTCTTGGCACTGTTGTGAGTGCTGGCTTCTTCTAGTGTGAAACTGTATTAATTGCTATCTGAGTTGTTATATCAGAGCTATGTTCCACAGCAGACCACATGATCTGCTCACTAAGCTGCGATTTTGTGGACTATTTGTCACTGCTTTCACTAATGGATTCACTAATGGACTAAAAAGCGAGATTTCTTCTGGCTCGACTTAGTTACATGAATTCTTTTATCAAATTAGATTTTAGCATAATGTACGTTTGTTATTACAGTTACAGTTGTGTTTTCTGCGATATCTTTCAAACTTCTCTGACAAGTCTCCGCTGCCGCTGACATACCCGCGTGATGCAGTGCCTCAGGCCCATCGTGTTGTACACAGGTGCCGACGGTCAGTGTGATAAACTGGTTATCGAGAGACCGTCGCCAGTTTACCACACTGATCGTCCAACTGAGTTGACAGCACCTGAGAGGATCAGCCATTCAAGAGATACGGTTGGTGCCCACCGAAATTTAAATGGTTTATGTGATCTAACCGCACCCCTTTCAGGGATGGTTTGCCATCCATGTGCTAGCATTTGTTGCTGTCACCCTACCAACCAAATTTAAAGTCATATCTCCACTCACAATCAAGATATGAAAGGTGATACAACATGTCGAAATGGGATGGTTTGGTATAGTTATGATCACTCAACTCACTGGAAATAGCACCAACTAATAGAGCATATACGAGTTCCTATTAGTGTTTCATAGTAATTATGTCCTATCTTGCACCATTTCTGAGATATAGCGATATGTAGGTCGAAAATTGCCATTTGAACCTACCCCACCTCTATTTGGTGCCCTTTTTGGGGTGACCCTGTTGGAATTTTGCCTAGAAACTAAGAGTCCCTGGACTATCGTATGGAGTTTTTTGCATGATTTTACATTTAGCCTTATTTATACAGTATGACAGACGGATGGACGGACAGATGGACAGACGGACGGACGGACACACGAAGACAGCATGTGCCATGGTAGCATAGCATCGCACGGTAAAACCTTAAGCACCTTGCCCGTTTATCCACTATTATTATGTGGACTGTGTTAAAAACGTGGCATTAATACCTAGATGCGTTTGTGTTGAGTAGGTGAATTCATTGACGTTGCCTTCACCTCGTGAGCAATCTTCTGGTCAGGATTCACCAGTGATCAACATATCGCAATATCTCTTTGTATTTGCTGAAGTTTGCTTCCAGCGGTTAGTGATGTTCGAGTTTGTCTTAATTCACATCTGTAATATTTGCTGTGCAGTATACTCACTACTCAGCAAATTTTTCTACAGCTATTTTTTCTATTCCACGACAACAACTAGAAAACATAGGCAGTCATATCGACATGCAGATGCACGCCGGCAGTGGCCGCAGGTAGCACAGGGTTACACAATATCGGCCATGGTCACTAGCAACCATGATGGTTTTTGTGACCGTGTGACCTTGGCCTTTGACCTTTTGACCTGTGGTCAATGAATGCCGAGCGACTGCTATAGAGCATATGTGTACCAAGTTTGGTGTTGATAGCTCAAGCTGTTCTCCTGCTAGAGCGCGGACAGACAGACAGACGTGACTGAACGCCCTACCCACGTCGGCGGCTATGCAGGTGTGGGTAATAATAAGCAATACCTGCCTTTGGTTTAATGATCATTTTCCAGGTCAGCCTGGGTCGGCTGGCTGGACCTCATTTTCTTCTCCATGATGGAATAAAACCTTTGGCAATGAGTGGCACAGGTATTTTGCCCCGTACGGGCTTTGTGCAATAATGCGCCCGAATTTTTTATTGATTTCGGTGCTATATAAATTGTTTGTTTGTTAATTCAACTTACTTCCTTACTTTCTTCTTTCTTTATAGTTTTTTCCTTACTCATTTAGATCACGACTTAGCTTCTTTTTCCAGAATAGACCCGTTCCGTTTCCAGGTTGGAAGTCGTAGGAGGTAGCTTTAATTTTTTTGTCGTTAATTTTATGTTGTAGTATATTTTGTTACGGATGCATGTTTTCTTTTGTTGTGTTTGATTTAGTTTTTCAGTACTAAGCCAAGAAATTGGCTAGGAAGAACGTTTCTGAAATGACCTATTTTGTGTTGGGTGGGGCGTAATACCTTAACTCAGTCAATGAATCAATGAGTCAATCAAATGGCACAGGTTTATGCCATTCTGTCGCCCAACCAACAATGTTAGCGCTGCATAAAACTCAAAGCACTGACCCCAACCAGTGGCCCAGCATCATTACTTCTTCATCCAACTTACAAAGGGAAGGGGCATTGGTCCCTTATGCTACCTGTCTGATATCAATACTCTGCCTTGATCCTGTATACACGTTAACAAATACTATTTACTGAATTACGTTTGTTGTTGCAGAGACGGTCTGGAATGGGTGAAATGCCTCGTGTCTTTGATACAAAAACTTCTGTCATGTTACGCCTGGAAGGATGTTCTACATAAACAACTGTCTGATTGCATTCTCCAGCTCAAACAGGTTTCATTTTGCATCATTTCGTGCACTTCTTAACGTCATTTTTTGCATATAATGCAGTAGAAATTTCTGCAACCGACAACTGTGTTTTGCTGCATGAGCAATTTCGTCATCAGTAGTTACAAGCAGTTTCATCAACAGTGGTGCTGTTAGATAAGTCATGTTACTTCCTGTTTGTTTTCTGCAGTAGCCAATGGCGTGCAGGTTGACTGTCTAGTGGCCGTTGTTGTTGTTGATGATGTATAATATAGTGTACCATAATTGTAATCAGTTTATATGCACTGTACTTTTTGTGTTTCAGAGCACAAGTCTGTCATCCATATTTGCCTTGTATACCATCTGTGGATTTCCTCAGGTATTTTGTTGACAACATTCTTTTCCGCATGTCTGCTTATATAACAGTGCGTTATTTGTTAAATGTTGCCAGTACGTTAGAGCAGCTGAAAATTTGGGAAGAATAAATAGCACTAATTGCTATATAAGAAAACGTGGATGCAAAATGTGCAGGAATTGTCCAACAGATAATTTCACTTCCTATAACTGTTACAATTAATACTACGAAACAACCGCAGTATTTACCTAAAATAGTGACGTTTCGGCAACAACTGTCACAGATGGTCACTGAGGAACAAGATCGCCAAGCAGAGGAAGCACATATACAGGAAGCTTTATCCAGATGTTGCTACCCAAAGTGGACTATGAAAAGAGTCAAGCTGGATATGGAAGTCCAACAAGAAAATGCCAAGAAAAAGAAGAAGCCCAAACCTAAGTCAGTAGACCACAAGACATCAGTGGTGATTCCATATGTTGAGGGGGTTTCGGAGGCTGTGGCTAGGGTGTATAAAAGGTATGGCATCTCCATGGCCATGAGGCCCCACACGACTATCAGAAGCCTTTTGGTTCATCCGAAGGACAAAGTAAGCAAAGAGGATACAGCGGAGTGTGTTTACAGGATCCCATGCAAAAACTGTCAGAAAGTGTACATTGGAGAAACGGGACGTAGTCTTGGAGTTCGTATGAAGGAACTACACTGGAAGAAAGTGGAGTTACATGAAGGCAAGAAATACACCAGAAGCACCAGGAAGCAGTCACAGTCTGAGCAGAACAAATCTGCGATCACAGACCATGTCAACACAGAAAATCACATCATCAACTGGGAGGAGGCGACAATTATCGGCCGGGAATCTTATCGGACAACAAGGTGGATCAGAGAGGCTGTCAAAATCTGGCAAGAAGCCAAAGACGTCATGAACAGAGACGAGGAGGTCTTCCTGCTCTCCCATGTCTACGACGACTTGTTACTCTCCGCTGCGACAACTGCAGCGACTCCTAGCGGAGAGTTATCAGTTTGAAAAAGGCGACAGTTGTTGCCAAAACGTCACTAATTTTAGGTAAATATTGCGGTTGTTTCGTAGTATTAATTGTAACAGTTATGTTTATTTTTAACCGATGAGTTTATTCAAAAACATTTCACTTCCTGTTTATGTTCCTGTTTACTCTCTGTAAACCTTATTTTTGTGTTCTAAAACCTTAATTGTCCCACATTTGTAATTTCTCTGCATTTTATTCTGCCGTTTTGGCTGTTTTGCCTACTGCCTTACTGTAATTTCTCTGAGGATGATGTGCTGGTATAATTTGTGAATGTAGTGAATTGAGTGAGTGACTAACAATAGATTATATAATTACTGCTGTAGCCGACTTCGTTGCTCCACACTGGTCGGTGTCACATTAAATTGGCCCATGAAAAATCTGCCCGCTGCGAGGCGGCTTTTCATCGAAATTCTCTTACCCCTATTAGTGGTTATATACTTTAAATTAACGTGCAGAACATTGTGCAGTCTGTGTGCGACAGCTGTTAAAAATTTTTTTGTTGCATTAGAACTACGAGTAGATAGTTGGTGGCTTGACCAATGAATTTTTGGTCGAGGCTTGTACCGTTGAATGTGCTGAAGACATGGACATGACTGCTGCCTAAGTAAGTAAGTAAGTAAGTAAGTAAGTTTATTAATGTTGTAGCATATGACATTGCTAGGTGTCACAAATATGTGGCCTAAGTTCACGACATAAAAAATAAGATACGCTCAGTTAGCACATACAGGAAACAAATACAACCATACAGTGTGTGCTGATCGTCAGATGACGGTGATGGGAACGCCAGTGAAATACAGTGTGAGAGGTGGCATGGAGAAGAGAGACGGCGTGGTTGTGAAGCACGTGACATCCAAGGACAAGACGGAGCTCGTGGATTGTTCAAGTCGTCGACACACAACAGTCAGTCTGTCACGTCATTTATGTTTAAGTTGCAGACACACCATAGTCGTTCTGTCACGTCATTCAATGTTTAGGTCGACTCCTCCGAGTCGACCTAATAACATTAGTGGGTCTCAAATGTCCGTCCGTCCGTACGTCCGTCCGTCCACTAAAAATTTCTTCGATTTTAATGAAATTTGGTATGTAGGTAGAGGTCGACGAGTGATGCATGACGGCATGCAGTATGACCCGATCCGAGGTCAAGGTCAAGGTCACGAGCCCATGAAAGTCGGAAATTTGACCATATTCAAGGGCTATCTCCTCCCCCATTTATAATGGGGGCTGGCAAATGATCACGGATTCTTAAATTCTGGGGCAATACCTAAAACTTCTTTGGCCGGAATTTTGATTTCTGTCCTAGTTTTTGTGTCACGTGACTTTGAAGTTGGCAGTAAGTAGGAGTCGACCGTCAGTCCCGTATGGGGCTAATTTTTATCCAAGTTACCATCAGTCTGCCATATTGCTTATCTTCAGCTAGCAGATATGCAGAGTAAGTCTGTTGGGTCATTTATGTTCAGGTTATAGAAACCTGACAGTCTGCCATGACATTTATGATCAAGTTATAGGTTGACTGTTGTCAGTCTGCCATGTCCTTTATTTTCAAGTCATATACACACCATGTTCAGTCTGCCTGTCGTTTGTGGTGATATGTCTTTGTCACTATAATTTGGTAATGCTTTGGAGCACGTGTTGCTTATGGGTTTTGATGGCTAACAGGAAAGGCATCAGACCTGCAACAAGCCTGCTCTAGTTTCTTTTGGGAGATCGGCCCAACCTGAAAGAAGGCAGGTTAAACAAAAGCCATGGGTGATTAGTGACCAACCTAATTTACAGTTTCACTTGCGTGACATGCTCCATGAAATTGGCCGTTTTATCTCAAATAATGTGACCATGACATCCGTGATTTTCCAACGAATTTAAATGCATTTAGTCTCATTTGTGAAAGTTTTTCGACTTTTATTAATACGCTTATATACCGACATTGTTTTTCACTGTATGACGCTCTTCAGCATGTAGAAAGTTAGTTATTGGCGAATATTACATACGTCGAACTTTGTATATTTGTTGCTAACTAACAGCTGATGAGTGATGACAAATTTGCTGGGTATTAAAGTACTTTATTAGTTAATGATTATATAGCACCTTTAAATAAGCGTAGGTTGGGTCTGCAAAATTTCCTTTAACGCTTCAAACTTTCCCGTGAATTTTCGATGAAATTTGGCTTATATTTGAAAGCCTACCATGAAACACTGCATTTTCCTTGTGGATTCGGTCGGTCCCTAATGATGCTGATAGTGGTGGTGATGGTGGTGGTGATGTTGATGATGCAGGTATCTGATGAGTTCATCAGCGAGTCCTCGTCAGTCGTTTCTCATCTGCTGAATGAAAACAATCTCGTAGTCTTCACCGATCTCATTCTGAGTTCCGTTAAGATGCTCAGAACTTGTACGTATTTCACGATGCTTGTATCTTTTTTAGGTCGACTCTTCGACAGAGTAAACCTAATAAAGCTGGTCTCAAATGTCCATCCATCTGTCCATCCGTCTGTCCATGCATACGTACGTACGAACGTGCGTACGTACGTACGTCCACAATACCTTTCTTCAATTTCAATGAAATTTGGCATGTAGGTAGAGGTCGATGAGTGATGCACAACAGTATGCAGTATGACCTGATACGAGGTCAAGGTCAAGGTCACGAGCCCGTCACAGTTTGAAATCCGTCCGTTTTCAAAAGCTGTCTCCGCCATTTACAAAGGGAGCTGGCATCTGACTACGGACTATTAAACTAAGGCACAATACCTAAATTTGGTCCGGCCGGATTTTTGATATTCGGCCTAGTTTTTGTGTCATGTGACTTTGAAGTTGGCAGAAACGTCAGTTGTGAAGAGTCGACCGTCAGTCCCATACGGGGCTAATTTATTAATTTGTCTTTTTCTTTAGTGATACATGTTTTGTCACTGTGTTTCTGTCTGTCTGTCTGTCTGTCTGTCTGATTGTCTGCCTCTCTACCTGTCTGTGTGATTGCCTGTTTTTGTGTTTGTCTGCCTGTCTGTTTGCCTATCTGTGATGATGATGATGATGATGACAATGATGATGATTATGATGTGTGCTGTGTAGGTGAGACCATGAACATGGAGTCAGTGTGGTCGCTGGCATTGGTTGTCAAGTCCGTTGTCATGGTAACAGCTGATGGTGAAGGTAGCAGCAGCATACTGATGTTGCTGCACCATCAACAGTTTGTGGAGTGCATATCATACCTTGCTCTGCTCGGCACGGGCTTGAGTCGAAATTGGGTCGTCGAAGACCTGGAGGTTACATTGCATCACATCGTTCTTTCTTCTTTCTTTCTTCATTGCAGGCAGAGGTCCACAGCACTGAGATCATGTTACTGTCCAGTGCGCTAGCCCAGGGACAGGATGCGAATTGGTAGGCGTGTGCGATGTGTGTATGACATGTGGGGAAGGAGGGGTTAAGTAGGAGTGATCAGCTTGTCGGTATTTATAGCGTGCCTCTCTAGACGTGGCCTACTGTCTGGCTTAACCGTGACTGGTGCTGTGTGTTGCACCAGCCAGTGGCCAGCCAAGTCTATTTGCTTCAGCCACGCCGGCATGGCCAACACCCTGACGCTGCTAATCAAGGTGTCAGCAACGGTCACAGTTTACAGAGCACACTGTTGAACCCTCTAGTGCCTCATCTTTATGTCGTCCACCACTGGCCTCCTTAGGAAATGGGCATTACGCCATTTATGCTGGCTTTTTAACACCTGTACCCACTTGCCGCTTTTAAAACTTCACATAAGTTCATGGGAACTATATGGGAAAACCTGCTGACAGTACAGACAGAAAAAAACATGGTGACCAGTACACAGTCGTCTTGATGGAAGCAACAGTCTGTCCAGGACTGCTACATATTAGTTGTTGTAGATATTAACGGTCATGTTTGAGGCTATTGTTTGTTATTTACTGAAAACCGAGGATACTCCTGCATACGTAGCGGTTCTTTGTCAGAGTTACGGTCTGGCATGATCATTGCGATCTTTTGATGAGAACTTGTTAACTGTATCTCGGTTTCCATGTTGTCATAAGCTCTCTGCATTAGTGCACCTGCAGTCTGGAACTTGCTCTTTGGCAGCTGTAGTTGGGCCGAACTTGTCAGTAATATTAGAAGTAGACTAGAACAGAACTGTTTTATGTATCTGATCAAGAGCAACTCAAGTAGACTTCGCCGCAAAGTGCCTCTGATTCATTGTGACTTTTTGGCATAGCTTTGATTGACTGATTGATTAATTGATTGATTGACTAATTGACTGACTGACTCATTAATTCATTAATTAATTAGTTCATTCATTCACTCATTTCATTCTTTCATTCCTTTGATTTGTTCATTCATTCCTTTGTGATTTGTTCATTGTTTCATTCATTCATTTCTTTATTGATTCATTGATTTTGCTTGATTGGTTGATTGATTGATTGATTGATCAAATGATTGATTCATTGAGTCTTTGATGCATTGCAGCTACTGTCTCTGATACTCTATGCAAAGTTCTCGACTGGGAAGCAGGTTGACGGCTGTGGCTCTGATCTTCTCGATGCAGTTGCTGTCAAGTCAGTGGACGATATGGTGGACTCGGAAGAGACGGAAGAGATGGACAGTGAGGATCTGCTGGCTGGCATTGATGACGAGAACGTCCGTGAAGCTTTCAGAGTACGTCACAAAGTATTTGTGCAGCATAACATTGCAGTAATCAAGCTGTCAGCAGGTCAGGCACTCAACGTTGATGATAAATTATGAGTAGTAGAAGGGTGGGCTCCATAATGCTGTACATTGCCACCTCCACTTTAACATCTGTTTTGCATGTGAACCTGCCCTACATGGAGCTGTATTCATTTGTTGATTCCAGCTCTGTGGAAATCGTTACTTACTTACTTACTTCCTTAGTCATTTTCTTACTTCTTACTTATTTATTTTTCCATACTAAGCCAAGACTGGGAAGTAAGTCTCTAAAATGACCTATTTAGTGTCAGGAGGGATGTAAAACTTTAACTTAGTCAACCAGTATCAATCAATTTTATGTGAACCTGCGTTTCACCATGTAATTAACATTATCTGACATTGTTGTGTAGCATACTACAATCGTTTTTATAATCCACAAATCTTTCTCAATACTGAAACACATAGCTTCTGCTTATCTTCGCTTCTTACTGTCCATGTCTCTGAATTATAAAAGAACAGTTGCTTGCACCACGGTCCTATACAACAAAACTTTTGCTCAAATAATCCACTTGGAGTAAAATCAAACTGGGATCACATTCCGTTAAAGAACACAGAAAATGAAAGAAATGGGTCGTGTATGCAGACACCCATGTTAATCTCTGTGCATTGGTACATTGTGCAGGCTCTACATGAAACAGATGAGTCGCTGTCTCCGGCAATACTTCGAGCTGTCTATGAAATTCGTGGCAGTGGTGTGCTGGAAAAGTGAGTGGTGCCAGTATTTGGATCATTAATTTACTCACTCTTGTCTACTGATAGTGAACCATTGACTTCTGGCTGTTATTGATTACAGGAGGAATAAAATGCCTTTGATGGTTTTCAGCCTGTTTATCCACATTTGGCAAACCTTTTATCAGTGGGTCTGGCAGAAATGTACAAGCTGTGCTTGGTAGATGAGCACTTACCTTTATTACTTTGCTTATACCTTTACTTTTACATTTGGCATGGACAACTTTTAGTCGCACAGCACTGAGGCCGAATACAGACTGCAACTTTATTTACACTTCAGCTCCCTCCCACAGTGCAAATTCGGTCTCCACCTCTCCTCCTTGGGGCTTCTTTGTCTTACAGTAACCACAGTTGCCTCTGATTCTGAGAAGTAAGCTCTACTCAGCTTCTGTTCGTTGGGGTTTCTGGGTTTCCCAGCAACGCAGCTAGTTTTATGAAGCACCGCTATGAAGGTGGTGCCGTTAATCAACACAGTATATGTAGACGGCTTAATAGCCATGCATAGATCTATCACCAGTAGTCCTTCAGCCAGTGACAACCCCTGGCGTGGTTGCAAGTCTTATGACCATCGAGAACACCTTGTAACTTGTGTTCTGGATGGAATCACCGGCATTAACACTCCCATAGCCCAGGTTGTGGCGACAGTAGGTTTGGGATGTCTTTGTTGACCCTTTCCATCAGATTACAGGTAATCCTGTGGGTCATCGGACCTACAAAATCTAAACCACCAGTCAGCTCTAAGAACTGCTCATGAGTATATGTGTGTGCCGTTGTTGTGTTGATGGTAGTTGTATCAGTAGTAGAGATGCACCGATAATCGGCCGATAATCGGTATCGGCCGATTATTATGTTGTTATCGGCCAATTGTCGTTTACGCAATTGGTAGGGATGTTAAACGAAGTTCGAATATTCGAAGCTTCGGTTTTCAACTCGGAACTCAACTTGAATTTCACCAACTGAAAACTTGATTCACGTAACTTGAGCCAGGGTGACAGCCAGGGCGTAAGCTTTACAGCAAGGTCATATGATCTGGCACGTCCTGGTGTAGCGCCGCTACTGGTCGGTGGCCTGTCCGCGATATCGTTTCATCTTTACTCAACCACAGATAAGTCGACTGCGCCGCTGATTACTCAGTAGACGTAGCTTCACGAAGCTGCCATGCTAGTCCTCACATCCATGCGGGAGTCAACATCGAACAGTTTTACGAGAATACAGCAGCTTCACTGAAGCAATTATCTTGCGTAAGCAGCGTGCAATGTGTCGACTTTCGCGAGGACATCGCCGCCGCTAAACGGGAATTACTCTGCGCCTCGGAACATTAAATTCAGATCCGCGTCAGCTGCCTGGGCGCCCTGGCCGCCAGTCCTCGCGTGTCGATCGGCGGCGTGCATAGTGGCGGCGTGGGTAGTCTTCCATCGGCGATCCACGTATGTGTGCCGTAGTGTGTGGTTCAGCCGAAGGGCACGACGATCCGAAGCCTGCACGGGGTATACTTCTCCCCCGCCACCACCTCGTGTCCAAAGTCATTTATAACAAGGTGTCGCCCTAACAGGATGCAACACGACGGCCTGCCGCGTGCTGCCCCCTGGTAAGTTACGTTGCATATGCGCTGCGTTACAGACGACGCCGACAGAAGACAGACGCCCACGACCGTCACTAGTCTGGCCCTCCTACACTATGTGTAGCCGAGCCAGTAACAACGTGGTAATTTAAGAGACTGGCGAGTGACGAGTTGGTCAGCTGCGATTCACGCAGAGTGCAAAATGTGCGCTCTGCGGGTGGTCAAGTGACACGAACGGAGCGAGGCCAAGAGAATACATGCTTGTGCTTCGCGGCTCCCTCTGTTCGCACAGTTTGCCGGTCACTTTACAGGTTTCAACCCCCTCCCACAACTCCCTCTCCGACTTGACTTTGCGAGTCCGCTTTGTTATTAAGTAGCGATCTCACTGTGGCCATAACAAATCATCCAAATCGGTTCACTTTTGGCGGAGTTATTGCCGAATGCGTGAAGACCATTTTTGCCCCGCAGAGTACTTACTATAAAGGCTTTTGAGCCTATAATAAGACAGCAAAATCAGTGTTTTGTATTAATCGGTTATCGGCCGATAATCGGCCGATTGTTATGCGCCGATTATCAGCCGACCGATAATCGGCCAGTGCCTTATCGGTGCATCTCTAATTAGTAGTGGTTGTTGTTGTAATATTCCAGCTTGGATGTTGAAGATATCATTAACCCAAGTGATGAAATATGTCAGCGTGCTAAACAGATGTAAGTTGGAATTTGCTTATTGGTTTGTCTTCCACTGGCATTCTTGTGATACCAGATTGGCTTTTATGTCCCCTGTATGGGGCCAGGGTACCCCCTTTCCGCCTTTGCTCTTCCTTGTTTATTCACTTCCTCATCTTTTGCTCTTTATTACTTTTTCCCGTTTTCCTTTTCTTATTTACTTTACTTATTTTCTTCTATTGTCCACCCGATCCCTTTCTTTTGTTATGCCTTCACAACCTGATGGTGTCTGCAAAGGCGTTATGTTTTCGGGCTCTCCGATGGTCCATTCATTTGTTTATCTGGACAGATCTTGTTACCACGATATCTTATGAACAGCTTGAACAATCAGGAATATTCACTAGCCTCTACTGATGATTGTTGACCTGATCAGATTCTGGAGGTCAAAGGTGAAGGTCACACCAGGCCATTAATGTGGCAAAGGCATGCACATCGATGCTCGAGCCTCGAAGTTCATCTTTTGCCATCTACTTTGTATAATATTACCAACAGTATTTTTGTATTTACAGTCATTGTTATATTACCACCCAACACTGTGCTAGTGCAGTATGTGCTGTCGTCCTGTGATGTCTGTCTGTCTGTCTGTCACAAGCCGGCACTACCAACAGATAATGCAGGATCATGCAAACAATACCATATGATAGCCCAGGGACTCTAGTTTTTTAGTTTTTTAATGCCAAAGATCTCAGCAAAATTCTAATGGAGTCACCCTAGCGAGGGCACCAAATTGAGGTGCGGTAGGTTATAATCGGCAATTTTAGATGAATATCTCGCTATGTCACTGAAACAGTGCAAGATAGGGACATAGTTTCTATAGAATGCTAATAGCAACTTGTATGTGCTGTATTGAATGGTGCTATTTCCAGTGACCTTGAATGGCTATAACTACCCAAAACTACCCCATTTTGACATTTTGTATCGCCTTTTATATCTTCGTCGATAGAGACTTCAAATTTGGTAGGCAGGTTGAAGGTAGCAAGTGCTAGCCCACGGATGGCATAGCCGCCAGCGTGGGTAGAGCATTCACTCGCGTCTGTTTGTTTGTCTGTTTGTTTGTGCTCTAATAGGAAAAAAGCTTGCTATCAACACCAAACTTGGTACACGTATACTCTGTAGCAGTCTCTCGGCATGCATTGACTCAGAGGTGAAAAGGTCAAAGGTCACACAGTTATGAAAACCGTCACGGCACATAGTTGCTAGTGACTATAGCCAGCATCATGTATAACCCTGTGCTGTGCTAGCTGCAGCCGTTGCCGGCATGGGTCTGCATGTCGATACGACTGCCTATGTTTTCTACTGTAGTTTGTGTTTATTTGGTGTTATAGTATATTTTGTGTTATAATATATTTTGTTACGGATGCTTGTTTGCTTTTGTTGTGTTTGATTTAGTTTTTCAGTACTAAGCCAAGAGATTGGTTGAGAAGAACGTCTCCAAAATTACCTATTTTGTGTTAGGTTGGACGTAAAACCTTAACTCAGTCAATGATGAACTTGTGGCTGTGGGTGTGTGTGTGTTTGTCTGCTAGTCGACGGAGAAAACCTGCGGCAGATGCAGTGAAAGATTCTGTTGACATTGATGTTGGTCTTGTCCTACCACAGCGCACTGCTCCATCTCATTCCATCAACACGTCGGTGTTCTATTTTTCTCCTAACATCTGTCATATTTTCTGTTAGTCAGCTGTAACCAGCATATAGGGAACGTGTGCAATGGTGTTTAGAGATGTCACAAATATTCATACATTAATTGTAACATAATACTGGCCTTGACCTGTGAACTGAAGTCAGTCATGCCAGAATGGGACGTTACTTGCTAATGCAAACTGTGACTTGATTGATGTCGATAATGTCAGCATGCCTGCTTGTCCCATTTTCTGTACTGGCTACTGAGAATGTGCTTTTGTGAGACTGCTCACTGTCTGACATTATGGCCTTTTATCACACCACGGGTTGTCAACATAGTGGGACTGTCACAACGTCTGGCTTCATTTGCAATGCTGAACAGTTGCCGTTGTCTTATGCAGACTATCGTTATCAACTTGTCAAACTATATGATGTGATACCATATGATGCAGTTCATTTAACATATGCTGAAAAGCTGACTGCAGAAACAAAGTATAACAGAAAAAAGTAACTGAAAACTAGATATGTCGCAACTTTGATGGTTGCAAAGTAATGGCAGCAGAAGGGTGGGTCACAACTAGCAAACGGATCTCAGCCGTTTCTGGGTCAAAGGTCACGGAAAGTAGGTCAAATTGTAGGGGACACATTGTTGATTGACACTAGCGTTTTTGTTTGTCGATGTGAAATTTCATTCCGGAGATATGCGGTGTTGAGTACAGAAGTGGCAGAAAAAGTGGTCCAAAATTTAATGTATTTTGCACACCAAATTTGGGGCAAGGGCCTCCTCCCCCAAAATTTTTGTGGCACTTGTATATCGAAACCACTTCCGACCTATGGACCAAGTTTGGTTGAGATCCCGTGGCTGATCTTTCATCTATGCTGATGAAATATTAAAATAAAAAATAAATTACAGCGGTAAAATATAGCAGCCTTGCTTTCAGCAGCCATTACTAAATGTACGTTGACGCCCCAAGGTCGCCATGGAAACCTAGCCACCTTAGCGGTCAGCTGTGACCTTGACGTTTAACCTTTGAACGAACGAACGAACGAACGAAGTTTATTTGCCAATGAACAGAGTGAACAGTGACAAGTTACCAGTAAAGGCCGAAGCCCATCAAAGTTGGCCACCAAAAAAACAAAAAACGACAGAGTAGCAACACAAAAACGACATAAAAAAAGAAAAAGGAAAAATACATTGTTATACATAAAATAACACCAGAAAAAAATACAAAACAACTAATCGACACTAGAACAACCAGAACACATCAGGCCACATAAAGCCAGTGGAGTACAATCACAGCGACATGCTTTAATTCACACAAGTAATATTTAAGCTTCTTTTTAAAGACTACATGTGAGTTGATATTAGTTATTGATCTAGGTAAACTATTCCACAAAAGACAACCTTTGAATTTTATGCACTTTGCACCAAATGATGAATTAACAGTGTACAAATGTAACATGTCATAAGACCTAGTGCCATGAACATGAATGATATTTGATCTCCAGAGTGTAATCAGGTCATAAGTAGGGGCTACTGAATATTGCCTTTAAGTTTCATCTGGACTGCTCGAGCCATGTTTTGAAATATCATGCTAACACCATCTGTCTGGTTGAACGAACGAACGAATGGAAACGGTAACAATGTCTACCTTCCGAGTTGACCTAGATAGTGTCAAGGTGAATGAGCGTGCCTAATGTCTAGGTCAGAGGTCAGAGGTTATTGAGTTTAGAAGTTATTGTGAATGCACAACAGACACGATTGATTGGTCTTCCTGGCCATTAAATCAATCAGTAAAAATCATGAACTGTTGTGAACTAAGAAGAAACACAAGGTCATCATCAGCATCATCATTGTCTTCAGCATCATTAGCACCATTAGCATCTATCCCCTGTTAGTTTACTGTCTTGGCTAATTGTGTCACTGTCGTCATGGCAGGGAGTGCGAGGAAGCGGCTGAAGTGGTATTAACTAAAGAGGAACAGGAATGCAAGCCGTCGCTAGAAACATTATTGTTAAAGTCGCTTGAGTCCACTCGACATGGTCCCAAGGCTATGAAAGCCCGCAGTGCTCTGTTGCTGAAGGAGAACATCCACCAGATGCAGAGACAACCTCAGGATTCTCTCAGGCAGCATCTGCTCAAGGTCTGTTGGGCAGCTGTTCTTACTGTGGTTTGTTCGTGTGATCATGAAATAGTTTGGGCGTTGTGAACAGCCTCTTATAGCAGTTTGGTCACAGCAGCAAAGTTACTCTGTGTCGAGCCCAGTTAGTACCAAGTACCAAAATGGGTGACCATTTGTGGGGAAACCTGCCCTCGTGGCCGAGTGCTTAACGCACTCGGCCGCCATGTGCAGTAGAGCGTGACGCACTCAATGGCCGGGTTCGACTCAGCCCGGGCGCGCCCGCCTACCAAAGAATTATTTCTAATAATTCCTACACACATGATGAACAGGGAGATAATCTCGGACAGGTAAAAGCAGGGTTCGATGGTGTCGTCTATAAACTGACCGTTTCAGGCACCTTGATCTAGCAGTGTCAAGTCTACCAGGCCGCTGGCTGGCATAATGCACAGCCCCAGTCAGGGCTAAGCCAGACAGTAGGCCATGTCTAGAAGGGGCGTGCTATAGAAATAACCAACAAGCTGCTCACTCCTACTTAACCCGCCTTTCCCGCACGTCGCTAACACACATCGCACACACCTACCAATTCCCTTACTCTCCCTGGGCAAGCACACTGGACTGCTATATGGTCTCAGCGCTGAGGTCCAGAGTAGGCTGGACCTCTGCCCGCAAAGAATGAACGAACGAACGACCATTTGCAGGTGTCCTGTCTTGTTATGCAACCAGCCACTCAGCTTCGTACCATCAGTTGGGTGGGAAGTCAGCCTTGGCAGTGATCTGCAACTGGGAAGGTAATAGTAAGTCTGGCATCACACCAGCCATTCATCACAGACTCTATGGTATATTCACCTACGGGCTCACAGAGGAAGATGAGCAGCTTGCCTATGCTCCTGTATGGAGAATGTGATCGTTTTACATGGTAGCCAAGTGCTGTTGCAGCAGTGATCATTTACGACCGTGTTGGTGGATAGAGTATATTAGTTAGTAGACTGCATAGTCTAAGGGCCGGTTTTTCCACAGCAAATTAATCTCCCATTAATTTTAATGGGAGATTAATTTGCACTGGAAACACTGGTCTTAAGTGACTGGTAGTGAATGCAGCTAGACTGAGCCAGACTTTTGCATCGAGTAACCATATTTGCTGAAGCTTTGTTAGTTAGCTGTCTTTATTCCAGATGTTGTGTGATTTTTCTGTAGCTTCTTTATTTGTAACAACGGTTTTTGTGATTGTGAACCTAATGTCAGCATTTTAATGGTACATTTGTAGGTAAATCGTGCCATAGCAGTTCTCTATGCTCGTCGGCTGCTGGTGGAGCTTTGTGCTCATTGGCCAAAAGAGATGACCGATCGGCCAATGACAGTGCTTGCAGCGCTTGGCTGTAGTGACGAGCAGTATCTGCCATTTGCACTAGACCTTCTCTACACCGAGCAGCTCAACAGCAAGCTGCAGCCGGTTTGTTCATCGTGGCATTTGTACTGTTATATGTTTATTCTCTGCTTGTTCAACGTGGCTGCATTATAACATTCTCGGTTTCCTTCAGTGCTTTGACATATTGGTTGGACGGCAGGAAGTATGTGTGTCTTGCCCATAAAAGAACCTGGACCACTCATCACCTGAGGATCACTTCTCGGACAACCTGAGGAAGACAGTGAACCAGGTGACCCAGGTTTACTTAGAAAATGGCCATTAAAACCAAGATAGGTAGGTTACGTATCGGCTGACACCGGTTTACTTGGAGAATGGCCATTAAAACCAAGGTAGGTAGGTAGATAAGTATTATTAGGCCGCATCACAGCAATAGCTAGATGTGCCTGTTGCTACTGACAGGGGGTAGCGTGGTCTTTGTGTTTATCAGTATGTCTGTTTGTCACGTTTATAAGCCCTGCTAAAAATGGCTGAACCAATCGAGATGCCTATTGGAGGGTGAACTAGAGTGGGCCCAAGGAAGCATCAGTTAGATGGGGTTCAAGAACCTCCCAGAATAATCCCACTCCTTCCACAGATAACACTGTGAGCAGTGCTCTTGGCCACCACTTGGGAAGAAACAACAAGTTCTATGTAACAGTAGGCTGTGTTAGCGGGCTGCTGGCATACTGATCTAGTCAAAGATGGTAGGCTCAACTACAACTAAGCAGATGAAACCTATGGAATACAAGCCAGTTAAAGATAAGCCGTATCTGTCTGGCGTGGAGATTCTGATTTCTTTATGTCCACGTGAATGCTGTAGATCGTGGATATGGTGCTGGACGGATGCATGCCTGAAGGTCTTGCTGCATTGGCTCAGACCTCCTGTGACTTCATCGACGACCTCTCTCAAGTCACCATTACTCGCCAGTCACCGTCGGCAACAGATCAACTCGGCGATAAACCAGCAGCGGCGACGGAAAACTCCGGCGACAGTAACACTTCGGCGCTCGTGGAGCAGCCGAGTGCTGGTAGTGGTAATGGCGCGGTGACGTCAAGTAACAGCGGCACAGCGGAAGATAAAGTCTGCATTGCTGGGGCTGTTTCTCTTAAAGTCCGCGTCGAATATGTGTATGATTTTATCTGATTTTAGCAGCATAACGTTTGTATTTAGGATACAGAGAAACATCGGATCGGGAGTCTGCCAGAGGTTCAGGATGAGACCAATTTGTGATTATCCCTGGTGACACTGTAACCTTTTTTAAATCTAGGCTAACGACTCACCTCTTCTCTCAGGCTTTCTCTCATGCTCCTACCGAGCACTAACACACTCCCTGGCCCAAGCGCCTCTGAAGTTAGGACCCTATGGCGCTATACAAATATGTTTATTGTTATTATTATTATTATTGGCTGATACTCATTTTACCGTCCCGCGGAGGGTAGAAGGCTGATTGGACCTGATATGTTTGTGGCCTGTGCACACAGGAGCTCATCTGACAACGGTGATGGCGACGATGATGCCAAGTGTAGGCTTGTTATTGCCTCGTCTGCTGACTATGTGTCTAATGCTTGTGTTTTGTCTGGACCAGACATCAAAGCTGGGAAAGACAGTGAGATTCCAGGTCAGTTGCTGCTGTTTGTCGTGTTGTCATTCACATCCATTATGTTGTAGTAAATAACATTCCTGTAACATATGTTGTTGAGTGTGGAAGTTCATTATGATCCATAAATTGTGGAGGCACTGTGAAAACGAGAAGATATTTGCTGATCACAAACATTCCTAGACCATTCGAGCTTTGTCAACCATTGAGCAGACTTGTCTCATTGGACCAACCATCTCTTGCAACAGCTGATAGACTGTGTAAAGTGCTCATGCAGTGTCACTTTAATTAGTACATTTTAACGTAATAATAAGTAAAAATGAAGGGACAGTTATATGAGTTAGTGATGATTACCGAAGTCACGAGTTCACTTCCGACTCTACATCCATCCTTCATCAACATGTCAGATTACACTGAGCGATGAAGCATTTCCAGTGGCTGTGACTCGAGCCTGGAACATTTTGCAGGCATCAATCAGAATATCATCACCGTATCTGGTGTTTTGATGTGACCTAATGACATTACGTTAGTCGTCAAAAGACGCTTTGAACAGAAATGTGCTACTGCTGTGCAGATATGTGACTTAGTGTTATCTTGTACTGTGCCCCTGTAGCAATTTTTGTGACAGAAAATGGTGGATGGTTACCACAAGAAGACTATTGTTAAGGCTAACTGCTGCACTGGCAGTCCCCCGGCTCTTCAATAGCAATCACAATATGTACAATACGAGATGGTATATTCACGTCCTCACAACGGCTGGCGGAAGGGCCAGCTTAATCTAGTGCACAGCACCAAAAACAGAACAAAAACCGGGTAGCGCAGAAGAAATGGTATGGGTGATAGTCTGTGAAGGCAGTTTAGGGTTGTGGGGGGAGGGCAGAAGTGAAACTACGGGGAGAACAAACCAGGTATGTGCACAACTGACGTCGACATCTTAACCAATACTTCAGAAGTTATACTCATCGCAATTCTGTGACTTAATTGCTACTCAAAAATCTGAAGGTCAACATCCACACACTCTGGAAGCCAAACAATTAGAAAAAGCGGCCTCATTTGCATTCTGCTCTGCTGCATTCAGAAGCAAATTTAGGGCTGCTGTTGGTCATGCAGATGCAGTTCCAGGCTTTCTATTGGCCGTGTGAAAGCAGTGGTCTGTTTACTCATTAGCTGGTGATAAATCGCTATTTATTGTTATTTTTTCCAATAAATTATATTAATTGTTAATTGGTATTTAAAATGCCAAAATTAATTATAATTTACAAAATTAACTAATTATTTTTACTTACTTTACAACAACAACAACAATAACAGCAC
>Ga0209780_1000490_pt1 | contig 21210 bp, 12 predicted proteins | sample WorMetexBAHAMAS2_FD_187384 | JGI IMG/M metagenome (GOLD analysis project Ga0209780, IMG submission 187384) | Marine gutless worms symbiont microbial communities from Max Planck institute for Marine Microbiology, Germany - Inanidrilus exumae... | ecosystem: Host-associated > Annelida > Digestive...
TACGTACGAAAAATCGTAAATTCGTGCGTAAATATGCGCACGATCTGAGCTGTCGAACGACAGAAAATTTTCGTAAAGATAGCGAGTTGATGAAGTTACCTTGATGTTTGGTTTCAGAATAGCAGCAGAAATTTGTTTACGGCGATGCTTGTAAAATGTAAATAGAAAAATTACGTAATCATTTACGTCGAACGGATTAAGCATAACGTAATGTACGACTGTTTTTCAACATAACTTTCTTCATAGAAAATGCACGTTTAAATAAGAAAAACCGAGCGAAATTATCACTACAAGCAATCAGATGGTCAAATTCGCATATTTTTATCAATTACAAAATAAACTGACAAACCAAACACGCTACTTAACGACCACGCCCAATCGCCCATTGAAGTAGGCATTCTATAAATTTTGTAACAAACGGGCCACATTTGACACGAAACAATAAACACCAAAAAACCGATGGACCCAAGTTCGCGGACCCGAGCATGGCTGCCGACAGTCCTTATTTTAAGGAGTCTATGGCGGTAGCATATTGTACGTTCGCTAAAAATAATTCGATGGTCGCAGAAGTTATAGCAAGCCAAAGCAGTGTCGTTTTTTGAGACCGTCTACATGTATATTGGCCTAATAGTTGCCATCCCTACTGCGCTTATGCCTACAAGCCAAAATGCCGCCCGCCCACCCGTCGCAAGCCACGAACGGTGACGAACCTGGCCATTACGTACCGGCGTGACAGCGCGACTGCTGCAGCAGACTACAATGTTCCCGACTGATCTGTGTCAATATTACATTGTCCCCGTGAAAAATCCGTCCCCTGCAATTCACCCTTTCGTCAAAATTTACTGACCACTTGTTAATGATAGGAGCGGACTAGTTCGTGGTAACGTTGGAAACCGCCTTACATTTTGCTGTTCTAGGCCAATAGACAGGTGAGTTGACCTTCGCTTCAACCGTCTTCCGTTATTTTAACAGTAGCCTAAATGTGTAATGACCTAATATTGATTCAGAGAATGCATGGGAGTTGTAATGTGCCATCTAAACTTGCAGTGCGCGAGCAAATACATAAGCCTATCACATAACAAGTGATAAAGTAATTTGGCAAAAGTCCGCATCGCCAACTTGTCAGTCTCTCGCGGCTACGTCTGATCTTGACCTTTATCTAATACATGGTTCCTTCAGCCCATACACGTCAGCCCCGCAAATGGCATCTCGAATCGGTTCCCCCTTTTTGCATAGCTCACTTGTGTGCTAAACACAAACACACACACACAGACCACGCTACGTGCGACATCTGTCACAACAGGCTGCATCTACGCATGCGATGCGGCCTAGAAACGAAACTGCACAACAGAAAATACTTCAATTTAATACAAAGCACACAATCAGACGAGAATCAATCCACTACGCATTGCACTTAATAGCCAATTCATTTCCGGTACCGGTATAGTACGGAAATATTCCGGTTTTTCTACATGTCAAAAAGTGATTGTTGCCAAAAAAAGTGATGACTTCTTCTCTGACCTATAAAAAATTAAACCATACACTGCCGTCGCACACAGTTTTTTCCCTCCTGATCAACCTAGTTTGTTTACGTTTTTGCGAAACAAATATTTTTTGGCCAAAATTAATTTCCGCCAAAACAATGCACGCAGTATAAATTGGATCAGTAAAATTTTATGAGAAGCTATAACTGTCTACAATTTTAATCCAGCACACAGTAACAGACAACAAGTTCTAATAACATCGACATAAACATACCGCCTGGAGCAATGAAAGCAACTTTGTAACTTACTAGCAATAGATGCTGTCATCTTTCTATTTTTAACCGGTTTCTTATTTATGTTTCCGAGGAAACAAACACAAAGCACTGGTAGCAATTTAGCACAGTTTACTGAAACATAAGATGCAAAATTATTAACTTTATTAGACAAAAATATTGAGCTTTAACAATTAATAACCTGAAATAAGCGATAAAATTGTCGATTTTTCTTTAACAACACTATACTGCGAATTCAGTTCTAGGATTTCTAATATACAACCAACACAGCGACTCATCGCTGTCACGTAAACTGTAATGCCTCAGCTACTGCACATTTTCACCCTCCTGGTATTCACTTTTAGCCAAAAAACTTTCATTTCTTAGGTAGACTGGCCGACAAACGTTTTTGATGTTTAAAAACCGCCCTTACCATGTAACAGAAGAAGGTTAAATATTGGGGAGTAGTGGAGTACTAGGCTACATCTAGGACTCACAGTCACAGGCGCCGACTTTTCATTTTTGGACGTGGCTATATTTACGGCGCCGTAAAGGGACATGGCGAGGCTATGTTTACGGCACTTCCGGTAGGTGCGCGGTGTGATATATTTCATTCACCAGATGGCGATACATAATGCAACCAAATTATTACCACTAACAAGTCAAACTAAACTAAACTGACCCTAACCGTAACACTAACCCTAACCCACACAGTAACCCTAATATTTATGCGCACTTCGTTTACACCCATAAAAGGTTTTTTTACCGCATTTATAAAAGGAATTTTTCGCGCAGGTGCGTAGCAGAGTTTGTGGGTGGGACAATTTTTGCATACCCTGTCACAGCAATTGCACTACCCGTTCGCTGATGCACTGTGCTCAGCACAGAAAACGCCAGCAACAAGAAGTCGATAGTTCATACTTTATCATTAAAAGAGGGTTTTTGTGGGGTATATATAAGAATAAATTAGCCCCATAGGGGACTGACGGTCGACTCCTACTTAGTGCCAACTTTAAAGTCACGTGACACAAAAACTGGGACAAAATTTAAAAATCCGGCCCAGACAAGCTTTAGGTATTGTGCCCTAATGTAAGAATCCGTGGTCATTTGCCAGTCCCCATCATAGTTGGGGGAGGAGATAGCCTTTGAAACTGGCCGAATTTCCGACTTTCAAGGTCTCATGACCTTGACCTTGGATCGGGTCATACTGCAAACCATCATGCATCACTCATCGACTTCTACCTACATACCAAATTTCATTGAAATTGAAGAAACTTTTTGTACACGAACGGACGGACATTTTTCTAGTATCCATGTTATTAGGTCGACTCGGATGAGTCGACCTAAAAAGGGGCTAGTCGTTTGGGGCACAGCAGAAAGAAAGAAACGATAGAGTACGTATAAAAACGACTGTCGGATGTGTACCTGCTGTTAGTGCTGTAACCCGAAGTCCGACTTTTTGTTTATCACGTCTTCAGCGCAAAGCGCAACTACCGGAAGTGCCGTAAACATAGCCTCGCCATTTCCCTTTACGGCGCCATAAATATAGCCACTTCGTTCATTTTTTTCTCTCGCTGGTTCGCTCACCCTCCCTTTCCTTTGTTCCTTTCCGTCCTCTTTCTTTCTTTCTATCTGTAAAGAGGCGCCTCAAATCCATACACGTATATGGGATCTATGGCAGTGCAGTAAACTCCCCAGCAGGGTTGGTGCACAGCCGCGACTGAAAACACAATTTCTGTTTTTTTTCACCTAACAGCCGCTGATAAATGTTAAAAGGAGTTAACTAATGTGTTACAATTACTGCACCCACGGAGCCCATTTCTCTGGGTGCAAATGCATCACTGCAGCCGGTAACTTGGCGCCAGTGCATAGAGGTCAACTCCGGGGGATAGCACACCATCTATATCCCCTGTAATGGACGCCTATGCAGCGGCAGATTTAGGAGTGCTAAGACTGTTTAATCAAACAGGTACGCACAAATTTAGGGGCCCCATGCTCCCATAATCTTCTGTAGGACACTCAAAGAAAGGCATCACTAAACAGCAGAAAGTGAAACAAAAGAAGACCAGCGCCTTAGCCCAATATTTGTATCAAACAAGGACCCAGATTTGTAAATCTGGCACTGTACATATTACCAGCATGGGCTTAATCCCTAACTGACCCAGCAACAAATCAATGAGCAGAGGCGGATTTAGGCATTTTCAGCATGTTCGGCCAAACAGGGGCTTCACACAAGGGGCCCCCTTTCCTGACACTGTCCCTAACTTTAACAAATTCTGACCCTAAGCTGAACCCTAATACACGTCGACGGTTTACCCCATCACCTAATCCTAGCCCTAGTCAGCATACCCTATACTACCTGATTTCCAGAGTGTCCAGGGTTCCAGAAAACTGCAGAAAGTTAGGTCTCAAAATATATCAGGATTTACTGGCTTGCTGTATCACGGGTATGCTTACATGTCGATGATGACAACTTTGTGTGCGAAGGCAGTCCGGCAACTGGGCAGCATGTTTAAGGCAGAGAAGGGCCGTAAATTTTTTTCTAAACAGGGCCCCACTTAGACAAAACCCAGTCCTGATCATGAGCCTCGTCTAGTCATAGTGCTGGTGCATATTGCACGGTTTGGCCTTATATGCTGGCCATCGACAGACTGGGCAGCAGTGATTGTCGCGGCTCAGCCATCCCATAATGCACTGCTGATGAAACGAGTGGCCGCACGGCAGACCACAGAGAACCGTCCCGTACTTGTAGCTCTCTAGGCAGATGGAACAGTCCGTCATTGGAATAATTCCCGGTGGAAAACCTCCAAAGTCATCAGCCATATTTCGCTCCGACTTTGGGTCCTCCTCAATGGGACTATGTTCCGTCTCCCGGTCCACTGGGTGAAGTCGACTGCATGGTCTCTGTCGGTGATGGTGGGGTGTGGTATCATCTTCAGAAGGTTCGGAAACCTGTCTGCCACCGCCGCCCAACCCGCACATGCACCGATAGTTCCCATCCATCAGATATTTGGCACATGCCGACTCCGACTCAAGGCGTTCCTGTTCTAGTTCTTGTTCGGATCGCGGGGTAAGAGTGGCGCTGGTTTGCAGTGCACGGCATCGCTCACACACGAACATCAACGGACGCTGCTGTCCGAACCACAAGGTCCAACTAAGGTCTGACTCACAGATACCTGACGATGCCTTTGGATCGGCCCGGCATTCATCACCACTGGGAGATTCTTGGTCCTCTGCTGGAGTTGATGGACCATCCCGGTCACTTCCAACATCAGAATCAACACGGCACGGCCCCCTGTGCTTCCAGACAGGCAGGTTATGGATGTACTGCGAAGATATGATCGGTTGCAGCCACAGATTAGGTACCGCGAGTCGTTCTATTAACAGCTCCATTCCGACTTCGGCAGCCCCACGGCTGTGGGTACCATTCATCCACGATTGTCGAGATATGCCAGCTGGCTGGAAAATAGTGCTGAGGTAAGACTCCCACTGCGTGGCCCAGAGTCGACCAAGTCCGTAGTCATCTCCACCTGACCCGTCAACCGGGAGAGGACTACCATAGAGATGATGCAGCCAGCCAATTACTACGGCATACCCAAGGAATGTTATGATGAGGAACAGCCAGCCAATCACGGTTGAGTACCACCACAGCCAATCAGCACGCACGCAGCCAGCAAACCGCGTCATTCCGATCAGCCGCAGAACAGTCAGGATGTGGCCGAAAGCTGCATCGATGTAAGGCAACTGGAAGAGGCCAAGAACTGGTAACCAGAGGAGGATGAGTAGAAAATTCCACTTTACAGTACACCAGAGAGCGCGACCGACACGCTTCAGTGGTCCTCCGCGGGTTATAAATAGCTCAAGCGAGCAGGCCAGGTTGACAATAATCAGACTGAGCAGGAAAATGTCGTTTACTTCCGGGTGGAGGGTCCGCAGTAGCAGTGCCATGGACTGATAGCTAAGATACTCGCCGACGTGCGTCCCGAACGTTCTCACTTCCTCGGGAGTGACGACTTTGTAGACGGGGATTCTGGAGACGTTTAGGCGTTCTTTGACTGCTTTTTGGTGCTGGGCGTCACTCAGTCGCATTGCACCGAACTTGACACGCCCAGTGAATTTTACACTTAGCACCGAAAAAAACATTGGCTGGATTTTCATCACAGACAGCAGGACGACACGAACCTGTAAAACACATTGAACAAATGGCCATATTTCAGACTGCTGCTTATAGAGAGTATAATTGATGGGGTTGAACAAATTTCCACTTTTCAAAACAAGGCGTTGTCCTAACGGGACGTAACACAACGGGCCGCCATGCAGCCATGGAGCTATAATTAGACTGGAGGCGGCATGACATGGCATGACTTTGCCTGGCCTGTGCGGGTGAAGCCGCCTGCAGGCCCACCGTGGAATGTTGCAGGCAACAGACGACGACAGACACCAGCGACCGTTACTAGTCTGACTGCCTACACTATATGCAGGCGAGCCAGTAACAAAGTGTATTAAGGGATACTTATGCCTCGGTTATTCGGAAAAATATAAAGAAAAATATTTGTACTTGAAACTGCCGAGAACCAGCTTGGCAATACCTGAAGTCAGTTTTGAGTTTTTGACCTCACACTTCACTTTAAAGAAAACGCGTTGTTTTGCGGATTAAATGATAACAACAAAGTATAGATGGCTCATAGGTGCATTGTGTTTGGATGCAATTCTAAGTCGTCGTTGCACCTGTTTCCAGCGAACGACGAACGTCACAACGATTGAATGCGTTTTGTCCGACACACCAGATATCGGCAAATCAGCTTTGACGTCACCAGCAGAAAGAATAACTATTGAATAATTGGGTAATTTACAAAACAATAAAAGTCATTTTTTTCGAGTTTCATCAAAATTAATCGCTACTAATTATAGTAGTGCCCTTATTCAGTAGTCTCCTTTAGACTGCCAAATAAAAATTGTCTTTCAACCCCGTCTTTACGGATTTGTTTGGATTCCACATCAGGGTTTTGGGACAGTCCCAGCAAGTCAAGTGGTAAGGCACCAGTACGGGATGTGGAGGAGGAAGATCTCATAGTTGAAGCAGTTTTTTTAAATGCACGTGAAATTTTGATCTTTCTGTTGAAGGTACAGTATTTAATTTTGGTTTTTGGTGTTATGTTGTCCATAATATTTTTAAAAAAAATTTCTGTGGCATTTTCCTCTTTTGGACTAATCAGTTAATCATCTGGATTTCACATTTTGGTCGGACTCCACACTTATCACTATATGCTGGCTGCTTGATGCTGAGAGGTGATCGAAGCACAAGTTTTCTATGACCAGAAGTCCTTCCTGACTACATCTACGCAATCACTCACTGGACCTCATCGTTTCTTCAATCACCGGCCGACTACACAGGTAAAGTACACTGCTCCGACTCATAGACTGGATGGAGCGCCACAGATTGCTAGCGCTGTACGCTCTGAAGCTAGGTCAAGGCCCATATGGTATGATTTTTGACGTCTGAACCATGCTAACTGTGACTTATCAATATTACAGGCAGTAGCAAAGCACTGACTGGCAAAATTTGTACCACAATTCGACCGTGCTGTAGCTTCAACGTAATGATGCCATGCTATCTCTAGTGAATGTCTATAGGACCTCAATGCTCTGACCATATCAGCCAGCAGGAAACATTAACAGGACATGGCTTAGCCTACCAAGAATAACAAACAGTGTGAAAGCACTGATCAGCTAGTCAATAATCACAGAGAACATTTATAGGATCTCTGACGTTTACTGTAAACTCCATTAATATCGCTGACATCCACTGTACCATCTCCACATACATACATATACACAAACTCACACACACGAACATATATACATATACAGTATATGCCAAAAAAGTAAAAAGAGTAAGTGTCAAAAAGATACCCTTTAACTTCTAGCACTCACCCGTTTGAGGGCCTAGCCACAGACAAAGTGTTGCAAAGCAGCAGTTACAGCTGAGTGGAATTGCTAATGCCAATCACTCGTACGCAGCAAAAGGTGGAGATTAACCAAGACCAGCGACAGAGAGAGAAAAGAACGCGCTGTAGTTACACAGCCATTGCACAAAAATATAAACTAGTAACTCAAGTTTAAAGCTGGTCATAAAAAACTGCCTTTCTGAGTGCATACCTGTAACAGGACCTCATTGGACATGATACATAAGCAACAGAATGTGAATTTGGACTGTAAAAAACCTGCTGTAATTATCCCCAAAGTTACTCTTCAAAACAAGCGAATACCGACGTCATAGCACCAGCAGAAATGGAGCAATGCCCCTTCCCTCAGGAGTCTGTCAATGGATGAACAAAAGCTAGGGCCATTGGATAATTTTCCCTGCTTGAAGTCAGTGCTTCTGAGCTTTGACACTCTTCAACAAATGAAGGAAAAAACTAATCCAGCTTCAGTGAAATCAAATCAATAATGCAGACCTTCTTTGACTTGCGTCCAAACTGGTACCAGTCAGTCTCAAGTTGGTCTGCGTCACGTATTCGATGAACTCGTGATGCCAGGTTGGCGCTAACCCAGTCAAACACTGCCTGAGGTCTGGACGAGCCACTGTATGTCTTAATGACTACGTGGTCTTTGGCGCGGAAACCCTGCGGCATTGCCAGGATCAGCTGCGACTTGTACCAGTTCTTACGATCACACAACCTGTGGACAGCACACTGCACAGTGTCGAAAACTGGCCATGGACACCTCACTGGAGGGTGACCTACGGGACTGCCTCAGACCCTGACAAGTCCTTACACCACTGATGTGATGGCTACAGTGGCTGCATGCTGTTGACAGCATTGCTGACACTGAGTTAAAGTTTTGTCCCATTGGACACAAAAAAGGCCACTTTGGATACGTTCTTTCCAGCCAGTCTCTTGGCTTAGGACTAAAAAACATTCACCAGTAACAGAAAGATAATAAGCACATAATAAACATAAATACTAAAGCTAGGTTTTGGTCACCTTTTAGATTCTCTGGTCTCGAGACAGAGCAAGCCCTACTCTTACAGCCACCAAGCCCACACAGAACTAGTGTTGCTGTCGAATGGCTGATGACTTATGGCTCGTGATGCAACATGATAACACCAATAATAACAGTACAAACAGTATGCCAGCAGGTTATTCACCAGTCAAAAATGCAAATGGACGGCTCACAACTCCATAATATATTGAGATACTACTACCACTATTTCCTTTTCATGGCCGTTATTCCAGGTGAACCTGGGTCAGATAGTTCCCCTCGAGTCTCCTCCTCCATCTGATTTGAAAGAGAACCTCTGCGGATCAGTGCCACCAAACCACCGGCATCAAAGCACTGAATGGAACTCAGAGCACTAATGCAAACCAGTGGCCTGGCCGCATCCTTTCATCGTCCACCACCATTGCTCACTTTATGTCAACCAGTAACCGTGGTAATGACAACAACAACAACAGCAGCACAATTATCTGTGCCAGCAGTTTGTCTTGTCATCTCTATACCAGTCCACAATGCAATGGGACTGCTCACAACTCTATACATGGACAAGTTACAATTATAATGAATGTGTGCTTTTTCTGTCATGCTTATGCTTATGGACTGTGCTGTCTTAAGTAATGAAATGAATAAATAAATTAAAAATGTCGGCAAAGGTCTCAAATCAACAGTAGACATTATTAGTAATGTCAAAATAACCCCTCCTATTCCACGGGTTCCTAGCCAACATCAAGGTTCTCTTCATAATGTTCCAGGTTACATAAAATACATCTTTTGAGTCAAATAATTGTGGAAAGGAAAATTAACATCCTGAAATATGACAACAAGTAGCTCAGCTGTCGCTGACAAATCCGCGCGACGCACTGCATCACGACAAACGGCAAAATTTTAAAACAGTCACGTGACCATAACCCATAACCACGCCCTTTTGTTGGTGATATATCATCCTGTTGTTAGAATTGATACAGCCTACTCGTGTACAAAATTTGACGACTTTAGGTTCAGCCATTCCAGTAATGTGATTAGAGCCCCCAAAATTTTGTAATGGGTCAGATAACCTAACCACGCCCCTATCAGGGACAGTTTGTTGTCTGTAGGCTGTGACTTGTACATTCAACCTGTACATCAAACTTGGAGTCTTCGCGATCAGTTCACCAATTACAAAGATGCATACGGCAATGTAAAATGTAGAAATTGAGGTGGTTTAACGTGCTTAGGGGTCACCCAAGGTCATCGGCAACATAATCAATCAATAGAGTGCATACGACTTCCTATTCAAATTTAATAGAAACTATGAGGCTATCTCGTACCGTTTTTGAGATATGATCGCTTATTTTCCAAAAATTAAAGAGGTCACATGACAATGACCACGCCCCTTTCAGGGACAATTTGTCGTCCATAGGCTGGGACTAACACACCAAATTTGAAGACTCTATCTTACGCCCTTCCAGAGATATCTTAGGGGGACTAAAAATATAAAATTAGCCCCATACGGGACTTACGGTCAACTCCTACATACTGCCAACTTCAAAGTCACGTGACACAAAAACTGGGACAAAAATCAAAAATCCGGCCCAGATAAGGTTTATTTATTGTGCCTTAATTTAAGAATCTGTGATCATTTGCTGTCTCCCATTATAAATGGGGGGGGGGAGATAGCCTTTGAAAAGTGCCAATTTTCCGACTTCAAGGGCTCATGAACTTGACCATGACCTTGGATCGGGCCATATTGCAAACCGTCGTGCATCACTCGTTGACCTCTACCTACATACCAAATTTCAGTAACAACGAAGAAACTTTTTGTGGACGGACGGATGGACGGACGGACAGACGTACGGACGGACATTTAAGACCCACTGTATATTTGGTCGACTCAGAGAAGTCGACCTAAAATGGGTCAAGTGACGTGACCACGCCCACTTCAGGGACGGTTTGTCATCTGTAGGCTGGGACTTGCTATGTTCAACCCACATACAAAATTTGAAGTGTCTACGATTACCTGCAACGAAGAAATGAAAGGCAATGCCAAATGTAAAAATTCTCGTTTAGAGCCAGCCTTCGGGGGTCTTAGGAATAACGCACAGGGTTCAGGATGGCTCGATGGAAAGCGCACTGTCAACTTCCTATTAGCGATAATTATACTTTTCTCACTAGCTCTCACGTCTGCGGCACTATTAAGCGAAATCTGTCAAAATCGGTGTTTTCTGATGGGGTGGGTCACACTGAGTGCAAATTTTAGGTAGATGTGGACGTCGCCTGCAATCCATCTATGGACCGTTAGATACAGGAATGACGTGGTTACAACTTTGCTGCTGGAAGTTATCACAGAAAGAAACTTTGTAGCAGACTTTTGCGACAGTAGTTGAATTTTACTGGCAAAAAACAGCAAAATTGCGTTTTGTGCCACCCGTTGGGGGAGTTAGGGGTAACGTACACGGTTCATCTATGGCTCGTTGGAAAGCGTGTGGTCGACTTCCTATTAGTGCTAACTGAACTTTTTGTGCCAGCTCTCACGGTTGAGGCGCTATGAGCGAATACTGATCGGGTTGGTTGGCTGGAGTTTAATGGCGCTTTCAAGTTTCAACACAATTTAGGTCATATCATGCCTTTAAGGTACAATTACATTACAGATATTAACATTTAATGAGTATTAATTCTTGAGAAAAGACAACTAAAAAAGAAAAATATAACATTAATAGCGAATTTAGATTAAATAAGTGAATTAAAATTAGGTAGATTATTTTATTAAAAAAGTATAATTTGTGTAAGGTTTGTTGCATGTCCTATTCTGTTTACGTAGGCCATTTCTCCATACAGTACTTTCCACCAATGCTTGGACACTGTTGGTATAGTGACAGTAACTGCATCCAGCATCCACTCTAACCTGCGAAAATCCTGCTGCAATCTCCAAACGTTCTCTTACGGCTCATTCTAAAGTTAGTTCAGGAAAGAAGATCAGTCAAACAAAAACAGAATGTGTATTCAGCCTATTTTTCGTAGTTATCTCAGGTCAGGTACAACCATAAAGGAATCTATACAGGCCATTTGATCCTCACACCTTCCAATTAACCTTGTCAATAGACTGACTACGAAATGTGTAAGATAACAGTTCACAGACAAATGAGCAGCATTCCGTGACAATCAGGTTAGTTCAGTTACACGAGAAGAAACTGACGTGTGGTCAAAAGAGCAGTCGAATATTCCTGTCTGCACTCCAAACCGTGAAACTTTCTTCACAAACGCCTTCCAGTCTTGATGAGAAATAAACGGCCGCTGTCGGTCACGGATCACCTGCACGACCCAGACGCTGTCCTTGAGGTCCTCTACCTCCTCATAGAAGTGACTGCCACATGTAAAGTTGGTCGAGATGGCCGTAGCGGCGCTAGCAACAGACGAACACTCCTCAGCCATTGCCATGACTGCCGTCTCCACCTCCTCATCAATCACATCACCTACAACCACCATCACATCACAGCTGTTTTCATATGAACTTCCAGCAACTTACCTCTTGGTCATTTCCTCCTCCTGTTCCAGAACAGAACGCCTGGCACCAACAACAAAACATTTATGACCAGAAGATGGACTTTAGCGTCCACATGGATGCCTCTGCTACCTTAACGGCTTGCTGTGACCTTGACGTTTGATCTCCAAAATCTAATCATTCATCAGTAAAGGCAAGTGAATATTCCTTAAGTTTCAACGAGATTGCTGAAGACGTTCATGAGATATCGCAGTAACAATATCTGTCCAAACGAACGAATGAACGCGGTGGAGGGACAGCCAGAAGGCATAAAAATGATGCAATCATTTAAATACAAACAAATATGAGGCACAGAGGCAACGACAACAATGCACCGTTAACTATATATACTTCCTTAACCTAAGTCCCATTAAACGGTAAATTAACTTCGCTTTCCTACGTCCATGCATCAATATTTTTTCTTTGGCAACGTACACCACTGCCATAGTAACATTGACAACAATGGACAGCGTTTCCATAATTCTCTCCATTGATCGTCAAATTTCTCCGTTCCTCTTTCAGTTTACTTTGCAAGTAATTTTGAAATAGTTAGTCACAATTATGCCCTTTAATAACAGGAAATTGAATTCTGTCCAACTTTACAGTAAGGAAGAACGAGTGCATATAAAAGTGCATATACAAAATCAGTTATCAGTTTATCTGTATTACAGTAAAGAAACGGAAATGCAATACCTGCGTTATATTATTGTACTCCAATGAACCCAGATTAGTCCAGCAAGTTCAATATGTGGATTCCAGCTTATTAACAACTAGCGACAACTACCGTTGTTTTATGTTCAATAAACAGTCACTGTTTGCACTATGTACACTATTTACATAAGTTCAATGGCTGCTGATGTTTACAATTCCAGGACTTTCCAGGACCTATGCCTTTTTCCAGGACTTTCCAGGGCTTGGAATTCTGAACAATAAAATTCCAGGACTTTCCGGGATCTGTACGAACCCTGATAGACAGACATACAGAACCTGATTTCAATTCTCTGCATCCCTACCAGGAGTGAAATAACAAAAACCAGAAAAGTAAGTAGGCTTACATAAAAGTGATTTAGCTACAGCACTCCTTCAGTTTACACCTCTGTGCCTCTGTCACTGAGCAGTATAACTTGGTACAGGCCAAGGGGTGGTGACGCTCTGCGGCTCAGAAGGTAACCGCAGGCCTGGCGAAAAGTAATGGCAGACTACCGCCGGGTGGATGACTTATAGTCACCTGCGGGCTAATTGCCTGTACACTGGGAGCAGCTCCGGGCCCAATGCTCGGTAACGAGCATGGGAAGCCTTTTTTACTCCTTCAGTTTGGTACTCTTTGAAACGTAACAGTCAACCTGCAGAATTCTCAGCACTTTGCATCGTTTTTTTAAAGAACTGAACTAATACTATCTGACATTGTTCATATTGATGGTAAATGCCCTTTGTTGTGTTTGCAACATAGACATATGAACTATATCAGAGGTGCACAACCTATTTGAAGGCTAGGACAAACATGAAACTAAAGTCAAGGGACACAACGGGGGTCTGGGAGATGTGCCCCAGTGGGGTCAGGGGCAAAGCCCCTGGTCAGGGGGTCAAAGCCATCAATTTTGCATTTATATCCAACTTCAAGCTAAAATATGCTGAAATCCAGCAAGAATCAACACACACAAGACACTTTTGTGCCACAATTATTCAACTAACACATTTTGGGCAGTATACTGTGGGCCGCATCATAGCGTGTGTTGTGCACTCCTGCACTATACATTAATTTCTTACTTTTTGACTGACTCATAGAGTGACTGTGTTCATGAAGAGTCACTGAAGTTGTCTGCACTTTCTGTTATTTCAATGGTGTTTAAAAATTCTTTGACAAGTTTGTGTTTTTTTGCATAAACTGAAACTGACAACATATCTCTTTGGGCAATGATGAACATCATATGGTGCCACTGTGGCACTTTGTTATTTTGGTGCTATTAGCAAGTGTTAAGACTTACTTATGTGCACTGATAGTGCTAGAGCTAAGGCATCATCACTACTTGAGCTACTATCAATCAATTTATCTTTTGCTAAGATGAAACCAAGTCTCAGACTTTAGTCTTAGTCAGAAAAATCGGCTTTAAATCTAATTAATCACGGCCTGTCCACAAACTGTTGTATAAGCCAAAGCAAAAGCAATAAACCTGGTGTATACTACTGTATCAGTTAAAATGTTGGCCTGCTGTTGTACAAATAATGCAAACAGATAGATCGCATTTCAGCCTGAGGAGCAACTGCCACAATTTATTCCGCTACCACTTATGTGGGTAAACCATGCGCTATAGGAGGTTAACAAACCAGGCAAACTAAACCTTTCATCCATTCCAGGGTCAATAGATGAGTATTAAGCTGCAACTGGATGTCTCCTACCTCAGTTAGGTGTGGCAACATCTGGTGAACGCTTACAAAGTAAAGACAGGCATGGTGTATTTGCAGGTAAAACTGTGTGATCCATGCCTGAGCGCTTGGAGAAATACACAGTATATAAATGGCGCTATATAAATACTCTTCCTTTCCTTTTCCTTTACCTGCATGTACATGCATCATTGCAGCAAAATCAATTCTAGCATAGCGAGCATGCGATGCTGTGGGTGTTATCATCATATTTCTGTACGACCAACCTTGTTGATGTCAACTTGACCGTAACGGTTATCATCAGATTTCGACTACCATCAGAGTTGTTTATGACAACATGTATTGCCAAAGCAATAAGGAAGGGCAAATCTGACCCTCTACATTTCAGAAACCCCTTATCCGATTTTGATAAAACTTGAAACTTAGAACTACCCCAGAAAACTACCTCCACGCAACATTTGAATGTGACCCAATGATGAAGATGATGTGGGCAAATACCCAGTTTGACACACTAAGTACCAGCATTCTTTCTTTTTTCGTCTCTTTGCCATGCGCACTTCGCACCAGTGGGCCAATTTTGAAGATCTACAAGTCATCCAATGTACTTCCATGCAAGGATGTGGCTTCTGGGGTTTTCGTTGATATAACTCCCCATTTACAAAATTACGACACGATATGATACAATATATTTACATTAGAGGTTATATCCCCCAAAATCCCAACAGGGGGCGTGAATATGCAGAACATAGAAACATGCATATTATTGAAACTACTGCAAATTTTGCATGAACTCTTCATACATAAAACAAACAAACACATGTACAACAAATCTAGGATAGCAGCCGGCTGCCATATTGACAAGAACTCATCAGGATATGAGACAGCGAACTTGAACGTGAACTTTTTATGATGATATAGCACACGTACTTCAAAATACCAAATAAGAACCTACTTCATTTAACAAATTAGATGACAGCTAGGCAAGTACTGCACATTAAGCCTTGAATTTATGAACCTGCTACAGAATTTCCACCTTGCAGTTATAGAATATTTATACTGCACGGTCCCTCTGCAGGCATTTACTACTAGACATAGTAATCCTAAATTGTCCATAGTTATGGCTTTGTCAACCATCTTTACGCAATACGCATCGGAAACTACCAAATTTGGTAAAATAACACAAAATAAGTGCCATTTCACCGTTCAAGGTCATTCAAGGTCACCGATTTTGGTACCAATCGAAAGCTCATATACGGCTGCCTATATCAAGATGATAGCTAGGCAAGTACTGCACATTAAGTCTTGAATTTATAAAGCTGCTAGAAATTTATACCGTGGGCGTCACAAGGTCACTCTGCAGATGGTTACTACTACACATAGTAATCGTTAATTGTCCATAGTTATGGCTTTATCAACTGCTTTTACGCCATGCGCCCCGGAAACTACCAAATTCAGTAAAAATAACGCTAAATAAGGGCCATTTCGCCATTCAAAGTCACCGATTTTGGTACCAATAGCTCATATACGGCTTCATATATGACGATGATAGCTTGGCAAGTACTGCACATTAAGTCTTGAATTTATTAATCTGCTAGGAATTTATACCGTGGGTGTCGCGCTGTCCCTCTGCAGACATTTACTGGTAGATATAGTAATCGTAAATTGTCCATAGTTATGGCTTTGTCAACCACTTCTACGCAATGTGCTCCGGAAACTACCAAATTTGATAAAATAACGCAAAATAAAAGCCATTTCACCGTTCAAGGTCATTCAAGGTCACCGATTTTGGTACCAATCGAAAGCTCATATACGACTTCCTAATTTTCCTATTAGTGATTAATACTAACTTACCTCCTATCTTGCACTGTTTTGCAGATACAGCATTCCAAATGTCAAAAATCGCTATTTTGGCTACCTCTCTTACGTTTAAACCCCCTGACGGACAGGTTCTCCTGGGACAATCTCCGTAAAATTTTCCGTGGATGTCAATGGATGGCTAAGGTACCAAACAGCGATAAAAATTTGCTGAAAATTTCAACCGGCTGAGTAGGGTGCACTAACGAACAGATCACAGACAGACGGAACGGCGATAGTATACAGTGAACGTAAACGTGAGTTGACGTATGCTAAAAATCAATAAATCGCCATCTTGGCAACGTTTGATTGATTGCCAAAAAATTGGCAGAATGACATAATTATAGTGCTCCTCTGAACCATTATAGTTGGTTAAAATTACACATTTAGAAAAAGATGAACATGGCAGACCACTGCCATTCTGAACAAGAAGCTCAGCTATCGCCGACAGACCCATGCATTGCATATTATTGAAACTACTGATACTGCTAATATTGTATCAGTTACAAGAAGCTCAGCTACTGCAGAGGGACCACACCACCCGTTATGTTAGCAAATTCGTGCTATGTTTCACGAGGTATGGGAGCTAAAAAGGTTTCAAACAGCAAAAGTGACCTTTAAGTTCAGAGTCATTCAAGGGCAATGACAACAGGCCACATATGATTTCATATTACTTCCATTGCAACCATCTCTCTATCTTGCACAATTTCCGAGATATTGTCATTTTTATATATCCCAAAACTTAAAGAAAACACGTGACCCTAAACACATCCCTTTCAGCAGTAATCTATCATTCGTGCACTAGTACACCTCTGTATCAATCAGCACACGACATTTCAAGTGCCTAGTTTCACCGAATCCAAAGATATGATTGAAGGCAAAATTAACGAATACGGGTGACATGACCCTGACCACGCCCACTAGGGCTAATCTGAACTCTGCATAAAACCAGGTTTTAGCTGTTCAGATTAAAGTTTGGCCTAGGTATGCAATGTTCGATTCAAAAATCTGGTATTCAATAGAATAATATAAACCCTAAATTCAAAATGCCAAATCCGGTTATTTGAAAAAAATCCAAATAATGAACGGCGATTATAAACAAGCAGGCATATTAAAATGCAACAGCTGTGAAATAAATATGTATCAACATGAAAGTTCGACAAATAAACGTTTGACATAACAAACTGACGTTTAAACCGAACTTTATCACTTTTTCAGTGGTCAAAACACAGTATAGAATATGTCTTGCTGTGAACATGGGCATGATCTTGAATTTGTAAGAAATATGTACGGCATTGCAAATTGCAATGCATCTGTGATGTGCTGCATACTAGGGAAGCCAATGGCGATTTGAACCCCAGTCCTGAAAAATCGAACTTTACATCCCTAGTTTGGCCTTAGACTAAAGACAATGTGACCTGTGATTGAACTAGATGAAATCATGCACTGTACACACCAGACTGCTGGACAAGCTCAGTCAGCTCATGACGCTCCACAATCCCAGTGTAACTAACTCCTCTCTGGTCAAGCAGAGCCTTCAGTCGCTGGACAGATAAGGAGACTGGATCCAACAGACGGCTTGGCAGGTAGCCACCCTGGTAGTGAGTGACCACTTCTAGGATTCGCGAGAGGACAAACAGGACAGCAAGGTAGATAGTCAGTAGTACGAGCTTCCACCACATGATGACGACTGACAGTTGTCACACAGTCAGCTGCAGCAACACAACAACAACAATCATCAGTGACAATAAATTACTCTTGAAAAGTCATGGACAAATTTTCATTAAAGTTTAGGAAGCGGCAGCCTTTGGATTACAGTTGGAAAATAAACTTGGTTGTTTGCAGACTGGGCAAAAAATGATAATCGGTTGTCACGCAACAAATTTGGTGTTTCGTATTTGCGTAGTTATAAACCCAAATGCTACGTGTTGCAGTGGCGCTTCCCTCCAAGCACACTGTACGAGGCTAGTACACGCATGGAGATGATACTGTGCTGTCGATAGCAGACTTTCAAACAAAGTAACGACTGATAAACGACCGACCGTCAACAGATAAGTTACTGACAGTCAATTATGCACATTGCACACTTCCTGCTGGTGTGAAGGCTGATGTCACCGTGTATCGCTGTGACAACTGTTTTTAATGAATGACTGATTTCGATTAATCTTTTGGGAAAAATAGCCAATTTGATTCGATTTCGATCTCAATTGTAGTAAACAGACTGCTTTGATCGGTCATGCTAGTCTTTGGGCGAGGCAGGCGATGATCGTTAGGTGTTATTTGGGGGTGGATGACTGCTTCTAGTCTCACTCTTTACATAATCTCCCATGGGCGGCTGCATTGCACTGCATGTACGTTTAAAGTGGGCTCCTTAGTTGAGGTAATTAGCTAATGATTGTCGCCCGCCTCCCATGAATACTTTACCATGGCCCGCTTTGACAATGCCGGAGTTTCGTCCATCTGCTTGATCAATTTCAGGGGCATTTGTTACATGCACCCCCGCTGCTGCTGCTGCCTTATGCACGTCGTACGGCCGAATGAGTTGTGAGTGGTCACTGCTGAGCGACACCAGTGTTGATACCTAGGCAGGCCATGCATTGCTGCCAATGTCACCACCACCGGCGGGCGATGATGGCCTCGATGGAGGGTAAACTATAGCTAACTCACTCTCTCCTTAAATGCTATTTCAATGCAGCTACATTAAATGTTGTAATTAGAGATGCACCGATAATCGGCCGATAATCGGTATCGGCCAATTATCGGCCGTTTTGCCGATAATCGGTATCGGCCAATTACTACGTTGGTATCGGCCGATTGTCGTTTGCACAACTGGTAGGATGTTAAACGAAGTTCGAATATTCGAAGCTTCAGTTTTCAACTTGGAACTCGACTCGAATTTCACCAACTTGAAACTGGATTCACGTAACTTGAGCCAGGGCGACAGCCAGGGCGTAAGCCCTGATCTGGGCGACACCTCGTGCGTCCTGGTGTAGCGCCGCCACTGGTCGGCGGTATCGTTTCATCTTTACTCGGCCGCCGATATGTCGATTGCGCCGCTGATTACTCAGCAGGCGTAGCTTCACGAAGCTGCCATGCTGGTTCGCACATTCACGTGGGAGTCAGCATCAAAACGTTTTATGAGAATACACCAGCTTCACTGAAGCAATTATCTCGCGTAAGCAGCATGCAACGTGTCAACTTTCGCGAGGACATCGCCGCCGCGAAACGGGATTTACTCAGCAGCGCAGAACATTAAAGTCAGATCCGCGCCAGCCGCCTGGGCGCAAGGGCCTCCAGTCCTGGCGTGTCGATCGGCGGCGTGCACAGTGGCAGCATGGGTGGTCGTCCATCAGGCTGCATCTGGAAGGACACGGGCGGAGAAGTGACGTTCCACGTAGGCGTGCCGTACTGCGTAGACCGGCCGAAGGGCACGCCAATCCGAGGCCTGCATGGGGTATACTTCTCCCCCGCCACCACCTCGTGTCCAAAGTCGTTACAACAAGGTGTCGCCCTATATAACGGGATGTAACACGACTGGCCCGCTGTGTGCTGCCCCCTGGTGAGTTAAGTTGCATATGCGCTGCGTTACAGACGACGACGACAGAAGACAGACGCTCGTGACCGTTACTAGTCAGGCCCTCCCCCACTATGGGTAGGCGGACCAATAACAACGCTATAAATTCAGAGACTGGCGAGTGACGAATTGGTCAGCTGCGAGGCACGCAGAGTGCAGAATGTGCGCTCTGCGGGTGGTCGAGTGACACGAACGGAGAGAGGCCAAGAGAATAAATGCTTGCCCTTCGCGGCTTTCTCAGTTCGCACAGTTTGCCGGTCACTTTCGACCCCCGTCCCTCTCCGACTCAACTCTGCGAGTCCGCTTTGTTAAGCAGCGTTCTCAGTGCGGCCGTAAGAAATCATCCAAATCGGTTCACTTTCGGCGGAGTTATTGCCGAATGTGTGAAGACCGTTTTTGCCACGTAGAGTATTTACAATATAGGCTCTTGAGCCTATAGTAAGACAGCAAAACCAGTGTCTTGTATTAATCGGTAATCGGCCGATAATCCGCCGATTGTTAGGCGCTGATTATCGGCCGACCGATAATCGGCCAGTGCCTTATCGGTGCATCTCTAGTTGTAATCGCTAGAGTTAATATATAAAGACTGAGTGTGAAGTTAGTATTTCACGGTGATTATCAGCGGCTGACTGCTAATCCTTGAACCAACAGATACAGAGTCTAATAACACTGTGATGAAGGTCATTGATGGAACTTAAGCAGTTGGCAATATGCAGGCAGCCACGGGAGTTTTGTCTGATGGCGTGATGTTGGCATGGCATCCATGACTCATCTCCCAGCCATACATCATGATGTTCGTCCTTCGTAAACGAAGATGACCACGAGTATTAGTCAGTTGGAAGTGCTGATTGGGCGATGAGTGCGGAGGTGGCTGAGGAGTCCGATCCGAGCACGACAGTCTTTCCCACAGGTCGGACATGTGTGTACGGAGCCGAGTGCAGAAGTGCTTCCGGCACGGGCTTTTCGGGCAGCACGTTTCTTCTCCGCTTCATCCAGTCATCTGGCCTCTGCACTGTGAGCTCCACTGGTAATCCCTGCTCGCCAGGCAGAGCGGTTCTTGGCAAGTGTTTCCCACGAATTGTCACATATGCCAAAGTCTTTGACAGACACCTTCAGGCTGTCCTTATA
>Ga0209780_1000491_pt1 | contig 21196 bp, 12 predicted proteins | sample WorMetexBAHAMAS2_FD_187384 | JGI IMG/M metagenome (GOLD analysis project Ga0209780, IMG submission 187384) | Marine gutless worms symbiont microbial communities from Max Planck institute for Marine Microbiology, Germany - Inanidrilus exumae... | ecosystem: Host-associated > Annelida > Digestive...
ATATATATATATATATATATGCGCACGCCTGGGCGCTGGCCTAAGGTCCGACTTCGGCATGGGTCAATCGCAAGCTGGCCTGGGGGCGTGGCCCGTAGCCTTCGATGGGGGACAGTATCAAACGCTTTTGTGCTCCTGAGTCCAGTTTAGTGGTCTGACTTCCTGGCCGGCCTTTGGCCGGGTAAACGCTAGTGTAAATATAGTAACACGAATGATAAAGAGACCTGGTACAGTGTATATGTGGATGTCTACAGTAACGCATGGATACTGACAGAATACTGAGTAGCTACACTGCTAAATTAGCCATAAGCAGTGCAGCTCGGATCGTGTTCCAAGTGCCAAGATGATCCAACGATCAGCCAATAAATAGATAATCTACAAAATGGCGGTGGTAACATCCAAGGTGCAGCACACTGCAATGCCAGCTTATCACAGTCAGCACTCACAGATCATAAACTATGTGCACAGTCATTGGACACTCCTTTGCTCCAGTAAAATGCCCCACTTCTTAACTGGGGTGCTGGCTAATGCAAGTTAACTTGCATAAAGGCGGTAAAATGTAGTTGCTGTTCTATCCTGCCATAACTTCACTGGCAGTGGCAGCATAGGTCATGATACAAACAAGAGTACAATATGCAATGATTTGATTGTGGACAACATCTCTGTATGACTGCTAATTTGCCACACAGAGATCAACTGTTGGGCTACAACTGGGCTATCATTTTAGGCGGTCTATGCTGCAGTCAAACAGCAGCCATGGCAGCATCATACCTCCCAGCCTTCATCTTTCTTGAACTCGTCCTGCCGTGAGCTCTCCAAAAACTCCTCGAGGCTGATGAGTCGATCCTGATTCTTGTCAATTTCGTTCATGACATGTTCCCTCATGCGGTTCATCTCCTCGTATCTCTCCACCATGTCATCCTCGGTCGCCTCCGGATCATATGCCTTGTCCAGCTGACTCATCCAACAACACACACTCTCACAGCATGTTCCAGCATCACACGAACCGAATACATTCGCACAATATGTACCAACAGTTCAACAAGTGTCCAAAGTATTTTGGCAAAAGGCCGCATCGCCACCCTATCACCTCTCATGGCGGCGAATGCACTCATCATCCACATGTGCTGGCAGGTGAACAATGCGCAGTGCATTCATGCTCAGGTATGTTACAATCTGCCGGCACGTCCCCTCAAAAGTGCCCCTTCTCGTGGGGATCTTGACCCCCATCTAATATATGGTCCCTTGTTTGATTGAGTTAAGTTTTTATGTCCCACTCGACACAGAATGGGTCATTTCAGAGACGTTCTTTCCGGCCAATCTCTTGGCTTGGTACTGAAAAACTAAACCCAACACAACAAAAACAAGCAATACAGAAATAAAATGATCTAACCTAACACTTAGAAATACAAAATAAGGGTAAACCTAAACTAACACACAAAAACAAAATCTAAACCTAAACCAACACGCAAATTCAAGAACTGTTCACGTGTGTGCATATTGCTGTGCACAAATGTCGTACATAACACAACACAGCACACAACAGTTCTGATTATTTTCCCTCCTACTCTCCAGACAATCATCACAGCTCAGATGCTGTTGTCTTTTGGAGGGGAAAGGGAAATGGTTCCTTGGACCATCATGAGTCAGCCCCCCAAATGCCATCTCGTTCAGTTCAGCCATTTGGCACAGCTCACCCGTGTGCTCAACCCACACACATTGACAGACAGACACATAGACCACACTATGTGCAACATCTGTAGCAACAGACCCCCATCTACGCATCACGATGATGCAGCCTAACAATATCTGCTCACTATGCAACTAATTCACACAGAAAACGTTACGTGTCCACAACATGTATATTGTATTGTAGGGTTTAACGTCCCTCTCGACACATTATACATCATTTCGGAGACGATTTTACAGGTCAGATGACCCAACCAACAGTGTAATAGCACTGAAGGATGACAGTCTTCCAGATCAAGGCCAATCCCACAGGCTAGCACACTAAAAGGTAAAGAGTAGGATGTAATGAAAAAATTTTCTACATATAGCACCAAGTACACCTAAGACACAGGCGCTCGAAAGACAGCTAAGCCAAGCAAGATCAAAGCACGATCCAGTCGACCGTGTACGAACTGCTCATTATATAGGTGTGCATATGATGTGCACAATTATGATGCACAACAGCACAGAGCTGGTCAAATAATCTCCCCTTTTACCCTCCAGACAATCCACAACATGTATAAACCATATGCCATATAAACCCAGCCTTCCTCTTCACAGCCCATTCCCTTCATACCCCTGAATGAGTGAGTATGTCAATTTATACACAGCGCATTAAAAGCAAAAAGTCACTAGTTCGCTGCAGCCTCGCCAAACAAAAATGTCTTTAAAAGTCGTTTGAACTGCCTGAGTTTGGAATAAGGCTGTGGCAGTGTAGCACGAAGACTGTTCCATACTCTCGGACCCGCCACCGAAAAACCCCTGTCTCCGAGCTGAGTGTTAGTTCGGTGGGACAGTGAGGGCATTGGTGTCAGCCAAGCAAAGACAACGCCGTCCGGAGTCAGCGATAAGATGGCAGTCGTCCACGAGATACGATGGCGTTTCACCGCACAGCAACTGGAAGACAATAATGGCCAATTTGAAGATGACCCGTTGCTTCACTGGCAGTCATTCCCCTTCATGCCCTCAGGAAATGGAGCATGGGTACATCCGGGATTCCACTGTACAAACTGGTCATGCCAAACATGGCTAAAATGGGCTGTGAGAAGCCAGACGTGGGAACTGCCTTATTTCACTCGCATCAGTTCCTTTGCTAATCCATCAAACTCTTCGGGCTGTCATGACCAGCACACTTCCCAGTGAACTGACTGATTGATTGAGCTAAGGTTCTACGTCCCACCTGACACAAAATAGGTCATTTTAGAGACGCTCTTCACAGCCAATCTTTTTGCTTAGTACTGAAAAACTAAAACAAACACAACAAAAGCAAACATGCATCCATAACAAAATATACTTCTACATAAAATGAACCCAAAAAACTAAAGCCAGGTTTGGTCGCCTCCGATGACCTCCAGCCTTGAAACAGTACGGGCCTATTCTGGAAGGAGCAGAAAGATAAGCCAGGAAGTAAACAAGTAAAAAGTAAGAAAGCAAACAAAAAGAGAGAAGAAAGTACAGAAGGAAGAAAGTGAAAAAGAAAGTTAATTAAGCACACAAACAAACGATTTATAAAGTGCCGAAATCAATACATGAATCATGGCGCATTACCGCATTACTGCTGCAGAGCCCGTACGGGGCTCCCAGTGAACTACTAGTATTTCTATGATAAATTAGCTTAACTTTACGTAGTTCAAAAGTGACATGGTTCTAGAGTGAATCAGCACTCTAGTAATAGTGAACAATATTAGATGTCAGATTGCATGTATGTGTGTCGACGAACTGACCCAGATATCAGACTGTGTGTGTGTGTAGATGAACTGACCTCCTTCTGAAATAATGCCTCCAGTTCAGCTTCATCCAGCTGGTTGTCACCATTCGTGTCTGCAACACAACATCTATCCACATCACAATCAACATCTTGGCTATCAGACTCATCATCTGAACAACTGCCACGTGCATTAAGCTGGTACACAAGAATTACATTCACCACATAACTTACCGATGATTAATACAAATCAAAATCACTGATTCTTACATATTTCAGCATAGGATTAACATATATCACTTACCTGACTGGCCTACTGTCAAGAATTCACCAACTCTTTCAATGCCATAGCAGGATATCAAAACCAGCCTTGCTGTCACTGCTGGGTCAGGTGACGATGGCTTAACGGACATCACAGGAAAGACCACAATCAATGTGGGTGGTCTTTTATAACACATAACACTCTTTCATTCAATATTACTGGAAGTGATTCACAGTTGATCTTATAGGTCCTGTATGCGCTCATCCAGTTCTCATCAGCTTTCAGTCCCCCGCCACAAATTAACATATGGATCTCGTGCTTTTCAGTTTTCTGCTCCAAGAGTTTGGAATTCAGTACCTGTCAATATTCGTGAAACTAAGTCACTTCCCACTCTCAGACGTCATATAAAGACATTTTATTTTCAGTCGGCCCATCCCCTTCCGGCTGCCCATCTTGCCTAGAATATCTTCATCCATGCACCCTGATTCTTCTAAAGACCTTGGCGTTATATAAGCCATTTACTTACTTACTTACTTACTCATTATGGACTCCACAGTCCATATTGGGTTTGAGTGTGACAAACAACACTGTATTCCAGTGAAAGGTGTGAGTATAAGTAAAGTAAGTTCATTAGACACTCTTGCAGTCTTATGTGTGTGTGTGTGTGTGACCGATGCAGACGATGCAGACAATGTACTACTGAATGCACATAACAGCAACTGACCGTGTAGATGGAAGAATGTTCGTGGGTCAAAGTCTTTCTTGTTGAGTCCATCTGACTCCTCCCAGACTTCCTTCAACTGTTCCTCTCCACCCTGAACACACCCATGCACCCAATCACTCACCACTTTCAACCATCCAATTTCACTGGCTTCTGCCTACAGTGAAACGCAGAAAATGCATTATTGATTTCTATACACGTTGCAAGTCACTCCTATCACAAATAAGCCAGTTTGACAGAAATATTCTTTGCTTGTAGGTATTAGTAACAAAAAAGTATGATTTGTACATAAACAAGCATATAAGCCAAATGCACGATACTTCACTTTAATATATTTTAAAACTTTATTTTATTCTTAGACCTTCAGTTACTGACCAAGCCATAGCCGATATTCATTTATTTTTTCTCTGCCTTATTTTCTAACATCATGGCAATCTTTCATCAGTTTGTTTTTCTGTGTTGTTCAGCTGGTTAGATTTAATGGTGCCTTCAACACAAGTTAGGTTACATCGTGCATTTACGATAACAATTTATGTTGACATTTCCGATAACATCTATAATATACTGTATTTGCCAGCTGATTAACTGATGAGTTCATTGAGTTAGTGTGGGAATATTGGCAAGATTGACTGTAAGCTGTAAATTCTATCAGTATGTGTGTTACACTAAGTCATTACTCATCAGTTACAAGTTCTAAGGGTCAATGACCGATGAGTTATATTCATCTTCTTTAAAACTTCTACGAGTCACAACACAGACAGACCGGGTGATGTAGTTTCGGATGGTCGGCATGTTTCTTCTTCAAATCTTCATATTTCTTCTCAGCCTCAGCACGCTTGGATTCATCCATATCATCCAGTTCTTTACGTCGAAGATGTTCCTTCTCCATTTCGTAGTTCTTGAACTCTTTCCGCCTCTTAGTATCAAGGTCATCCAGGTCCACCGTCGCCTGCAAACAGCCAGTAAGTAAGTAAATATTAAAAATGTAAAAATCAAATTTTTCCACAATTGATAATCGGTTCCTTAGAACCGATGAAAAATTATTAATCAAATACGGACAACTCCTGCAGTAGTGCAGACGCTATGAAGAAACTAAAGAAATTGGTCGGGCCATGCGTATGTGGCTGCTCCAGTCGTCCTGCACGGGTAGAGATGGAGGACTACCATCAGAGCATCAATAACCGGCTTGCACATTGCACGGCCGTAGATAATGTTTGCTTATCGTCGTTCGTCATTAACTCTGCTCGCCCACAACTAAAGTAGCATCCTCACTGACGCCGTCAACAGCACACTACTGCCATCGACGGCCATAGCACACCGTCGACCTCGATCGACCCCACTGACGGCGTTCAAACACGTTCGAATGCGGGGGATGGTATAAAAATCTAAAATTGCTAGATGTTCGAACATCGTTGATCAATGGTAGACCTACGCATGTCGTCGATGCCGGCATAGGCCTAGTTGTTTCTTTCTGGAAGTGGGTTCTAATAAAATCAGTTGTCAGTGTATCCAGCAATGGCTGCGATCGATTTCTGAGTGCACGTACGTAGTCTCGTGCCGTCAGACGGCAAATGCGGCCGAATTTGCACCACTGCGGCAACAGTACACAACAACTAGGTGGTCTATAGTGTGCAGAAAGACATTAAGTACAAGAAACTCAGCAGCAAAGACTATACGAACCTGTTTGATGAGTCGCGATAGATCTTCCACTTCAAACGTGCTGGGGTTGTTGTGATCAAGGTGAGCCAATAAACGCTCCTTGTCAATGCTTGGTATATTCGCATTCATTTTATTTGAACCTAACACGACACACACACACACACACATGAAATAAGACTACATACAAAAGTACCGTAGCCACTTGTCAATGTTGAATATGTTGCAAGAACATTAAATACGTGTATATTACTTTATCATTCCAAACGAATATCATTACAGTGTAGTACAGTCTAAAGAAACTAACATTGAAAGCACTTAACAACAAAATATAAATATAAAATTAGCCCCGTACGAAGACTGATGGTCGACTCTTCGCCCCTGATGTTTGTGCCAACTTCAAAGTCACGTGACACCAGGCTGAATATCAAAAATTCGGCCCAATCAAATTTAGATATTGTGACCTGGTTTAAAAATCTGTGGTCAGTTGCCAGCTCCCGTTGTAAAAGGCAGAGGAAATAGCTTTTGAAAACGGCCAAAATTACACATTGAAGGGCTCGTGACCTTGACCTTGAATCGGGTCATACTGCATACCGTCGTGCATCACTCATCGACCTCTACCTACATGCCAAATTTCATTGAAATCAAAGAAACTTTTTGTGGACAGACGTACGTATGTACGTATGGACAGACGTACAAACGCACGGACAGACGGATGGACATTTGAGACCGGCTTTATTAGATCGACTCTGTCGAACAGTCAACCGAAAAATACAGTCAACAGTTTCTCACGGTTTATAGGGCTAGTCAGACATCATATAAATGGCTTGAAGAGCGATGTCTTCAGTTGTCTCTTAAAGACGGAGACTAGAGTGATGGTTAATACTTAAAACACGTGATACAATGCCCTCAACGATTTACTAAACACTGGTGTAGCTCCAAACATGAAGTTAGCAATAACATGTTTTCGCTCTCAAGATTTTTCGTGACACTTTCTTGCCTAATGGTCAGTTACTTGACCAGTTGGCCCTTTCAGGTCAGTTGGTCAGTTTAATGGTCAGTTCCTTGACCCTGACAACTGTCAAATTCCAAGGTTTTCTACACAAGTGGTCACCCCGAGTATGGACAAGTGTCACCATCAGAGTACATGCACAGTATGTAAATCACCCAATGACACAACGGAAGCCAGTATAGTTGAATAAAACATGGTGCGTGACATGTGGTCAGAGTTCAAAGATCCAACGTTCAAAGACCCTAAGAATACACATTCTGAATTACAGTCTTAATCTTGACATAACTCTGGGAAAGCATGACTACACCAGTCATAATGCAAAACTGTCATCACTAAACGACATCATGGATTATCCTCATACACATGCAAGCTCACACAAAAATACTGATTTGATGGCCATTTTCATGTGGACTTCATCCTTTACCATTGACCATGAGTGGTACATGGTACAACAATTTTGTAATATGGATGGATGGCCTTTGTGGTGCCAACTGGAAGAATCACTCTTTCCACTTCATCTTTTCTTCATCCACTAATGGATCCTGTGGAAAGAACGATGGTGCCTTCACGTCAGCTGCCTGACATCAGTTCAATACTACAGAACCTTGATTATCAAACCAAAGATGAAAATAAAGGCCAGGCCAGTTGACAACAGACTCAGACGACACGATACACAGCACGAATCACTTACACTGACTGCCCAACACATCGTAAACAGAAATAGCCAAGATGAAAAACAAACAATTCCACAGTTTACAACAACAAAAGCCTCTGAAAATAAGCATTCTCTCGTTTCACCTTAATAAATAATCAAATGACTCTGCAACATGGTAAACTGTCTTGATTAACAAACAACAGACTAATATAGGATAAGTTTCATATGAACTTCTGCAAATAAAATAAGTAAATTTCTTAAAGCAAAATTAGAAAGCAGAATATTAGATGACAGTAGTTTGTGGAAGCCCAGAGTAACAAAGCAATGAAACATTTAGTGAAGCCGGCACATTATGCTAACAGGTGACAAATCAGTGACCATGGCAGTATGGTTAGTGATGCACTGAGATGAAATTTACTTATGTTGACAGCCAATTACACCTGACATGCAGCACTACACTGTGTCTCAAAAAAAACGTCCCACCTTTAAACTGTCTCTAACTTTGTCAAATCTTAACAGATTTTCAAAATTTTTGCACTGCTGGAAAGCGTATGAAATTTGCTATAAAAGCCATATGACAATACCCACCTTACCTTAGGCATGTTGCTACACTACCTTGGGAAATTAAACATTCACGTTTTCTGCAGATATCCAGCAGATATGGAAGAAAATGCAAACAAATTGCATTTTGAGTGCACCGATTTTAATTCCTCTATGCATTTAACTGTATGGTGAGTGTATTTATGTATTTATTGTTTAGTGTATTTACAGAATATCTGAAATATTTAAGCATACGAAGGCATAGCTATTTTCTTCAATAAAATGTGGGTGGCTCTGACAAGAGCCGCTTGTTGTGTGGTAGCGTTTGGTGGCTCTGAAAAGAGCCGGTTGGTTTCAGCGTCAGCGAGTGCTCGAAGTGACGTCCCTTCGCTTTGTCCAGCTTTTCTCAGGAAATTCGTCTATGAACCTGTTTGCTGTGTACCCCTTCAAATACAAACTTTTTATCAAATTCTTGTCCTCGTCGCTGAATACCGTATTGATTGTTGACAAACACTGCAGTGACGTCTCTGTGACGTATTTCCGGGACACAAATTGATCGTAAAAGTTAGTAAGTAAAAGAATAGTGATAAGAAAAAAATTATTTGCAATCAATTAGAGGCGATTAAAATTCAATTTGTTTGTTTTTTTCTTCCATATCTGCAGAAAATGTGAATGTTTAATTTCCCAAGGTAGTGTAGAGACAGTTTAAAGGTGGGACGTTTTTTTGAGACACAGTGTAGAAGAAAACCATAGCGCACACTGCATCAGCTACATGAGCCAGACACCATCAGACACCGCACAAATGACCACAAACAATGCACAAAATCATGTATTGTACGGGGAAAAAAATACGAAAATGTGAAAGAAGCAAGCAAGCAGACAATACCTTGGCGATCATCATCATCATCATCATCATCATCATCATTCGTACCATGCTGCATTTTCATCTGTAGACGAATAATCTGTCGTAGCCTGTCGACCTCTTTGCGTTTGATCTCATCCAACTTGGTGCGAATGCCGTGTCCAACAAAGTCCAGATGCTTAGCAATCTCACCACTCTATCAACCATTCAACAAGTCACACACTCATTCCATCAAATACTTCACTCATCGGCCTCATATTTTCATTTAAACACCGACCTGCTTTCTGCTCTGAAACGCAGCCTGGCATCATCTTTTCTTAACCACTGAAATTTTATTCAAAACAAAACATGTTTGTTACTTATAGTTGTGAGCTGAAGTTAAAAACATTCGAAGATAATCACAACCACTCTAATTTAGCAATTTTACAAAACAAAAACATCTGCAAGGAACATCATAAAATGGAAATAGCTCAAAGCAATATGTATTCATTACAATATTCAAAAATATTAAAACAACTAGAAAACATAGGCATTCATATCAACATGCAGACCCATGCCGGCAGCAGCGGCATGTGGTTGTAGCAGCACGCATCACCAGCAACCATGCGACCGCGACGGTTTTCATAACCGTGTGACCTTGACCTCTGGGTCAATGCATGCCGAGCAACTACTATAAAGTATATGTGTACCAAGTCAAAGTTTGGTGTCGATAGCTGAAGCCAGTTTCCTTCTATAGCGTGGACAAACAGACAGACAGACAGACACGACTGAATGCCCTACCCACGCCGACAGCTATACAGCCGGCGTGGGTAATTAGTCAGTCATAACAGAAGCACAATAACCACTAAAATATTATGCCCGTCCTTGCATGCTATGAGTTCTCATGTCTATGCACTGTTTCTTTTGATCACTTCATGATATCTGTGCTTATATTTATTTTATGTATTTAGTGCCCATACTTTCAAACAATTACAGAAAAGAAAATGTACAAGACAATCAAGTTCCAAATCATGCGAGTTCAATTTTCCTCATCAACCAGGGTCCATTTGGTAAATTAGTCTCCGCCTACATTAGGAAAACATTTCAAGTGGTTACTTTGACACTAGAGGCAACGAACTGCACTATGGAAATGCACCCCTGGATTGTTCATATAAATGAAGTGATGCGGACCTTGGTTAACAAAGTGGACAGTAGCTGACAATTAAAACTGGAGCTTGTGTAACAACAGATATCCGCAACTTTCGTCTCACAACTCAGTCATCCACTGTACTTATAACATTATCAACAACAACTCAGCCAGAAACTGTCACTTGCACAAGATGCTGTGGGCCTGGAAGCTGCAAGTATAATGACCGGATGCAAGTAAGTAAAAAATAAGACAAAATTTACTAACATTGCAAAGCATACAAGGAAACAGTTAATTCTGAGGAAGGAAAACAATCAACAAACTAAAATGTTGGACAAGCAGAAGCAGCTATAACAACAAATCAGACTACCTGTACGCATTAGGTCGAGTTACCTTCTAACTACACTAAAAACTGCCAGGTAAGTTGTGACCTTATTTGAGAAAACGGAACCGGCTTCAAGAACTTTGTTGGCGAACTCTGTATCAGTCATCAGAACAGAGACGACCTCCTTGAGGTACTTGTTATAGGCCAGCTGATTCACCTGGGTATGATCCACCACACGCTGCAATGCTAACAAGTCTGCTGACAGTCAATGATTGGGAGGGGATAAAAGCATCATGTGCCGCTGGCTAATGGTGCATCAATGGACAAATAAACCAAAACAGAACCTTGCAAAACTAATAACAAAAAGTCACGACACAACAAACAACAAGCAACCAAAAAATTCAAGTTCAACATCACACTTGCCATTCAAGTGATCAACTGAAACATATCACTCCATCTCACAGTGGAATGTTCTTTTTAGCCTTTAGTAACTGAGGTTCTGGTACAGTGTGGATAAAAAGCACAGCAAGCAACTGAAACGTGCATAAAAAGTGGCAAGGCATTGCCATTTAAAATGCCGACGGCATGCATCGATCAGTGGGATCCACATCCACAGCTAATTAAAACATGTCATCTCTGACAAACACTGATTGGCAGGCAGGCAGGTGGTCTGCTTATGCACTCAGCACCATGTTACCTTTATATCTGATATGTTGGATTCCTCGAGCTTCTTGCGGAAAGCATCATCTGTCTCCAATGCGCTTACAATCTCCTTGAGATAACGTTCATATTCTAAGCCAAAGTTCTGAAAATTAAACGACGTGACATAATTAAACAGTTCTGACTGTGGTGGACGGAGATTTATAGTAAGAACTTAAAAGGGCAATATAAACCTAGCAACTTGCTGTGACTTGTACAATAATCTTGTGAAACACATAACGGCAGAGACAGAGATGATTACAGCAACAGTGACAACAACATATGACAAGCTCGTGAAACAGTAATGGCTTCATCATATTGAAAAACAGGCAAAAATAAGCCGCTTCATTAAGTCCATACAGTCTACTCTAATCAATTATGTGTATGTGAAAAGCTGCTTAACAGTGGATAAATAACTGAGAGCCATAATTCAACTGGAAAAACTTTCCATAAAAGCATACTTTCATCTCAAGTGTACTTCTTGAAATACTGTCACAGTAATACAGCTAGACTAGAAATGCACAGGAAATGTAAGCTTTTGATAAAGTCTATAGTATTCTTGCAAGCTGAGCGTTTTAAAAGTTCATTGATATTAGTCATATGTAATGTCAACCAAAATGCATCATCACCAAAATGAACAAAAATTACAAAGCCAGTAGTCAGTATACTACAGTTCTATTTATTTAATAATTGAATCAATTATTGTACATCAGTACTAAGTATCAAACTGTGTTTCTCAGTATTATAAAATCTGATTTTCAGTTTTCATGCATTTTGGCACTGAACTGACATTTCGGATTTGGTAAACAAGTAGCTCAGCTCTCGCTGACGAACCCGTGCAACGCACTGCATCATGGTAAATGGCAAAATTTTAAAACAGTCACGTGACCATAACTACAACCATTTAGGGGGCGATACCGGTATGGCATCCTTTTAGTAACATTAGATACAGCCTACCTGTGTAAGAAATTTGACTATTCTAGCTTCAGTTATTCCTGAGGTATGTTTAGGGCCTTGAAATTTAAAGTTTATCACGTGACGTGACCACGCAAATTTCAGGGACAGTTTGTCGTCCATATTCTGTGACTTGCACATTCAACCTTTACATCAAATTTGAAGTAAATGTAGAAATTGAAGTGGTTTAAGGTGGTTAGGGGACACCCAAGGTCATCGGCAACATAACCATTCGATAGAGCATATACAACTTCCTATTCAAATTTAATAGAGGCTATCTTGGACCATTATTGAGATATTATTGCTTATCTTCCAAAAGTTAAAGAGGTCACGCGACATTTTTCATGCCCCTTTCAGGGACATTTCATCATCCATAGGCCAAGACTTGCTATGATAAATCTGCATACCAAATTTGAAGTGTCTACAATTATCTGCAATGAAGATATGAAAGGCAATGCAAAATGTAAAAATTCTCGTTTTGAGCCACCCTTTGGGGGACTTAGGGGTAATGCACGGGGTTCACCTATAGCTCAATGGAAAGTGCATTGTCGACTTCCTATTAGGGATAATTAAACTTTCTTTGCTAGCTCGCACGGATGAGGCACTTTGAGCAGATATTGGTTGAAATTGTCATGTTCAAAAGGGGGGAGGTGGTTCAAATTGAGCGAAAATTTCAGGGGGAATAGGGCGTCGCCCATCAACGACTGTTGGCGTCAGAAAACTAGTCCTTGTGCTATCATGTGGCATTGTTTCCGTGAACGTACGTTTAGCCGATTTGACACAATACGGGCGTTCGACAGACAGACACACACACACACACACACACACACGACAGTGGCTAATACCCGCACTAGATTGCATCGCACGGGTAAAAACAACAGCCATAACACAACTGTGGCTTTTCTCAGCCAAGCCTCAAACATTGGATTTCAACTGCAGTGACATTTATTCTATACACAATCTGTGATCATTGCCTACAGCAGACTAGCAATAGCAATCCAAACAGTACAAATCAACAAAGAATTCTGTACAGATCGTTGGAAATTTTATACTCACAACATCCTCATCACCCTCAGGCGAAGGTGTTGATAATGGCGGCTTTTCAGTGACTGGTGGACAGACAATGAAGTCCATCATGACAAAACACAGTATCGGCAATGCAGGCATCCATCGAGCCATGCTTCACCTCAATGTTCCACTGTTCAGCTGTCGTTAGTTCACACTGATAGTCAGACAAGCAACACAGAGTCATTACATGTGCAATAAAGACTACGTCATGATATGTCAAGGAAGGCTAACATTTTACTTTTCGTCTCAAGTGAAAAGATCTAGGGCCAGTTTTCTGCCACAAATTAATCTTCCATTAACGTTAATGGAAGAGATTAATTTGCGGTGGAAAAACCGGAATTAAGACCGTACTTACAATATTATACAAGTAGCATACTATATCATGCAGGTAACCAATGCTGGACATTGTGACTGCAAGAACAGCAGAAATATCTTCAGTGAGTCCTGTACTTGTCGATCGGTAGCACAAATATTGGCATGCCCGTAATCAATTCCTTCACTTATTTCAAAAACCATGTGGCACCGTGTATCAGCATTCCTTTCACACAATCTCCTAACGCAATCAGTGCTTTCTTGGCAGTGAGGTAATTACACACTTTTGTCTCGTTCCAAGCATGTTCCAATGTACTAAAATTATCTTCGTTAAGCCATCTGTCTGTCGTCTGGTATCGTAGGTCGTTCGTCTTTACTGAGGGAATAAACAAGATAAGACATGGTAAGATAAGTAACGGCCTCGTGCAAACATATATAATACGTAACTAATTCACCAAACTAGTTATGTCATCAAATGGCCACAAACCCAGATAATTTTAACGAACTTTGGACAACTTCATATAAGTTTGTAAACATCCACACCCCTTCCGTTTCCGGTTTCGCTTAAGCTCCACGTCACACGTCGGATGCGAGCGCTCAAATGAATTTGAAATAGCCTTAAAATCACCCACATAAAGAAGATTCATTGACGAAGGAAATCGCAGACCTATTCAGTCAGATTTTTAGCTAATTTTAATCGTAACCATGTACGCATGTTTTTAAGTAAATATAAGATTCCGTCGCTTAATTTTAGTATTAATGAGCTAAAATACCGTATTTGGAAAGACTTTGTTGATGACTGTGTTTCCCACTGTAAAATAGTTTTTTAGACTTACTCAGTGTTAATTACATTGGAATGTTTTAATATATTTTTTTTGCTTTTGTATATCTTGTATATAATTCACAGGTGTGACGCTAAAGTGGCTAGTGCGACCTCGAGTGAGGGCTCTAAATTTTTTTCTTTTCTGTAGGATTTTAGCATTGTAATGTTTTGCTTTCTATATGTGCTATTGTGATTGTGTGTGTCTGTATTTGCTGCCTCACTTGGCGTAATAAACAATATATTATTAGAACACTCAATAGGTCTGTGGAGGAAACTACCATGTTCTACATGGCCACCAAAAACAACTATCCAAAATATCCAGTATAAGAGGCTCGCTGGATCAGCTATCGCCTAGAGACCGCGCGACGCTCAGTATCAGTTGAAATACGTGGCATCGATACTATCGTACGAATAAAAACAGATCGCGTGTCATCCTGAGGAGAACTATCAGCAACTGCCACTGATTTACCATCGAGACGCTATACTAGCGCGGTATTGCTGTCATCATCTGCCCCTCTGTCTGTCACAAGTCGGTATTCTACTAAGAGTCTATGACGGCTAAATCTAGGATCGCGCTGACAACGCCGAGCAAACTAGAGTCCCCAGGGATTCTACGATACGATACGATAGATTAACGTGCGCTCAAAAGCTGACGAGATGGCCAGCTTCATCTAGCGCACGGCCCAGAAACGAAAAATAAGGGGAAAATAAAATCAAAACCGAGTTTGCTGGTTCGAAAATCGCGGCGAAATTCCGAAAGCATCCGAAATAGAGGTGGGGTAGGTTCAGATCGGCGATTTTCGACCAATATATCGCTATCTCAGAAACGGTGCAAGATAGCGACATATATAGTTACAATTACTCGAGCGCTCTATCGTATGTCGCTATCTTCAGTGACCTTGAGTGAACCCTAACTATCCCAAACCACCGAATTTCCACATTTTTATCGCCTTTCATATCTTCGTAGCGGGTGGTCAGAGACTTCAAATTTGGCGTATGGGTTGACCGTAGCAAGTACTAGCCCACGGATGACCAAGGGGCGAGGTCAGGTCGCGTAAACCATTTACATTTTGGCGGACACCAATCATCTCTGGAAGGGCTGCAGTTAGTCGTGAAATTTTGTACCTTGGTTAGCTATATTAAGTCCCAGCCTAAGGATGACAAATGACCCTTAAAAGGGGCGTGGTCAGGGTCACGTGACCCGTTTTACGTAACCCGTTTTTAAAAAAATTATCCCCATCATATATTTTTAACTGATAAATCTATACACTTTAAATATGATGATGATCTACTCCTCTATATCAAACAGTACACGATATTTCAAATATCGTGTGCTGTTTGATACAGAGGAGTATGATAAAATACCTCTGAAAGGGATACGATACAATACGATACGATGTGTTCAGGGTCACGTGAAATAAGTGATAATATCTCGGAAACGGTGCAAGATAAAGACATAGTTGCAACGGAGCTATTTCCAATTACCTTGAGTGACCCCTAACTATCCTAAAACACCCCGTTTTCGATATTTTGAATCAATTTTAATATCTTCGTAGTGGGTAAAGAAAGGGGTGTGGTCAGGTCACGTGAACCATTTAAATTTTGGTGGGCACCAACCATACCTGCGGAACGGCTGAAACAAGAGTGCTCAAATTTTGCATGCATGTAGGCTATGTCAAGTCCCAGCATAAACATGAAATCACCCTTTAAGGGGGCGTGGTCAGGGTCACGTGATGACTTTAAATTTTGACGCCCCCAATGATATCTCGATATATATAATCGTCAAATTTTACTTGCAGGCAGATTGCATCAAATCCTAGTCAGAATCACGTAACCCGGTTTTTTAATTTTGCCTCAATCATGTCTTGCCCCAATCATACGTTGCCCCAATCATACGTATGTAATTGGTGAAGTTAGGCACTTCAGATTTTGTGTATGGAATACGAATGCGTGCATGACATACTCCCAAACGGGATAATAATAATAAATACATCAATGATTTCTATGGCGCCATAAAACAATAAACAATACAAGGGCGCCATACAAAACACACTTAATATACACAAAGCGTTAAAACATGAAAAACATTTTAAAAGATGCTAAAATGTAACAGTCCATCATTATCAACTAAACAAAAGTTTTCACTGCAGTTTTGAAACTATTCACAGACTGAGAATTACGAATGTGTCACGGGAGACTGTTCCAGGCTGCTGGTCCGGCAACGACAAATGCCCGTTGTCCGAATTTCGGGATGTGTTCAGAGTCACGTGACCTCTTCACCTTGGGACATAAGTGATAATATCTCGGAAACAGTGCAAGATAGAGACATAACGTAAGACTAATAAAAAATCATATGTGGTTTATTGAATGGCACCACTGTCAATGCCCTTGAATGACCGTGGTCCTTGAAGGTCACTTATACTGTTCTACCATAGTTTGTGAAACATAGCACGATTACTAACACAGCGCATCGTGCGCTCCCTCTGAGGTAGCTGAGCTTCTTGGTTATTACACTACCAACTACAACAGGCTGGAAAGTTATCGGACCACCACAAGAGCTATTTATCAGTTCAATGTGATATATTGTGTAACTGCTGTTCATCGGCTCCTATAACATATCAGTGCTGAACAACTTTTGTTGTATATCTTTTCCGTGTGGATATTGAATGCTTCTCATAGGCAAAACACAAAAGAAGCACCCAGGGGACGTCCCACCCACAGTAAAAGCTAGACCTGCCCCCTTCACCCCCAGTCCAGATACGTCTACTGTATAAGCACTGCTATTACGGTTTAATGCATAAATTTTGTGCTTCTTTGCTACAAAAATGCTTCTCCGTTACAATAGTTACAAAATTCTCTTCCAAAGTACACGGTGGTGCAAAAAACGAGTCATTAGGCATTGTGTGTCTTGCCGATTACTTTGCCACATGTGGATTTCCAAAATTATCTCGCCATAATAATCAGCCACATAGTTCCAATGATAAGCAGTCATCAATATAAAGATCACATGACGACTTAAACACGATGCTATACTACTAGCTACTTTTTTACTTACTGCCCAGTTTATTGTGCCATCCTACACATTGACTGCTTACCACTTATCGCGACGTCAAACTCAATTAAGCAAGAACGCAATGTCTGTAAAATGTAGCATTATATTCAGCATCTAAAACAGATACAGCAAGCGCTCAACTGTCAAAATCATCAGTCGTCCTACCATTCATGCCCCTAGAGACTTATTTGGCATCAAAACCAAGAAAGTAAATAATATTGTGGATATTCATTACTGATACAGAAACAGCCATATTCGGTTTCTCTGAATTTATTATCTTTGTCACCACTGGCAGACTTGCACCAATAAACGGAAAGGTACTACAGCACAAAATAAACACTAGAAAACTAAAGTTTGGTCGCCTCATACACTGTCCAGCCTTGAAATGGATTAGGCTTATTCTGACAACCCTGTCGCCTGCAACACTACTCAGGTGGGCCCTAGGTACCGTGTGTTAGATGGGGACCCAATCCCCCAAGGAGAAGTGGCAATTTTTTGGCAAAACGTAGTGACCAACTGTAAAGTAATGGGACACTCTAAGGTAAGTTGTGCATCATGAAGACTGAACCATGACTCTTCACAGTAAACAACTGCACTTCTCAGTCTGTCAGACTGTTCCAATCGACAAATGTCATGTGACTGAAAAACGACCAATGAAAACGCCCCGTCATAGGCGAATTGGTCACGTGACACTGAGGCCTGATTCTCACTGTTCTCATGGCAGCAGCAGCTCTGCTTGGCGTCTACTTTAACGACGTGTCCATGTTTCCACATCTGGTGAGGTGAATCATCGCTTCTTCTTCTTCGCTGAACTCTGCACATAAACATCAACAGCGACTACGTCAACATCTCTCAGTGCTAACCATAATGCCATATTGGTAGGTGGAACTACACTAGGGCTGCAAAAAGCCTGCAACCATCTGTGGTGCTTGAATAACTTTCCCCTTTTACAACTGTTTGTAACATTTATGTTTTACACTATTTGTATCGCAGAGCAATATAAATAATAATAAGTTATAAAACTACAGTAATTGCTTAATTATTTTAATTAAAATACTGCAGTGATGTAACATAATTCATGCGGACATTTCACTGTGTCTGAATGCACAGATATTTAAAATATTTGAATCAATTTGTACGAATTTAGCACACTTCAGCACCGTTTCCTGGTCGTTACAATACAAAGTACTCATACATCATTCAAATATTCGAATACTTCCTTGACCAAATATTTGAATTCCGACTTTTCAGATGAATCTAAGCCCTGCAATGCACTCATGCTCCTCCTCGCTGTAATAAATGCAACAACCGGTCCATCAACGGCCAGTGTACAAATGATCACACTTCTCTATAATGGCCACTTGCTGCAGGATATTTGCCAATACTCACGCTGCAATGACTCTCACACATGATTTCAACGTGGTGTAATGTTGAACAGTCAGTGTAAAGAGCACAGTATCCGTTACCTTAGAAGCTGGTGGTTCAAGACAGAATGAGATCCAGTCAGTGATTCTTTCACAGCTGTAGTCAGTGCTCCACGTGTTTTCTTCAGTGCTTTGATTACTGATGGTTCGGCAACAGAAGGGCATCTGGCCTGACAAAACCAACTGTCCCCAAGGACTCTCTTTTCAGGGACCAGAACCAACCTCAAGATATTCCAATAAGCAGGCAGTTAATCAAAAGCTGCATGTATGTGCACAGTTAACGAAACTGGCAAGTAGAAAATTTATCCCACTATATTTTTCGTTCCAGTGGCACATCTAAAACATACCAGTGGATATCTAGATTACTGATGATTCCGACTATAATGCTGCTGATATCACCAAAAGTTAGCTTTGGCATGACCAGTAGTTTGCAATTATTTGGATTTTTATGTCTGGTTTAAATGGTGTATTGACTTTATCTGGACAAGCCCACCAGCAAAGTGGGACACTGTCTGGATCAGTGAAACAACTAAATGCTGGCACTGCTATATTAAAACCAACATAAGTTGATAAGATCAACAAACCAGAACTGAGCTGACTGGTTCACCAAAAGCCCCACCAAAGTCTGCTTTCACTTTCGTTTTCTCTTCAGCTGCAGTTGATGACTTTCGCTTCATATTTCTATAGCGTGGAAATGAAGGCATCAGTTCAGGTTCACAGGCTACACACACATCCACGCACACTTTCACTATAGCACCTAGCCATTAATTATAACGGATGCAATAAAAACTTGTCATAGACAACTGAAGAGTTTCAAACTAACAGACTCATACACTAACTGACAACAAAACCTTCATTCTCAAGAGCTAAACATGCTCAATATCAGCCATCATACACCAACTTATGCACAACAGCAAAATCATATGTTTCTTTGTCAACAAACTGAGTACTTTGTCCCAGCATATTAGCATTTAGTTTTTGCTGAAAAAGTCGAATTTTTTTCCAACATAACAGTAATAGCATGCAAGCAGTATGTTGCAGATGAAGCTCTACTCTGCTTTGAAATAGGCATTTCTGCCAGGAATCATTCCATTCAATCAGAATCAGTTATCACGATAATAAGAGCAATGAAGTATGTGTTGTATGACTTACGGTGAGGAGGTTGTCTAAAGTAGGAGCTGTCTATACATTCGGCCGCCGTCGCCCTAACACACAACAGGCCAGTCAGCACTCACCGACGTAGTCAGCATTTCAGCTACAGTAATGAACACTGTGCAATGTTCAGCATCACTAACAAAACTATTATGCTGAACATAGTATAAAAAACAATTAGTGATTTTTTATGATTTGGCATTCATCATCCAATTCATGTGTTATTTGATATGTTTCTCTTCTATAATGGCACGTGTGTATTCTGCAACAAAACTTATTATTTTCCACTTCAATTCTTGGCTCACTTTTCACCAACTAAGTCATCTTTTAAGGGAATATTTCCTGCCCGTCTCATGCACGACAAATACGTTTTTAGATGATTCTCGTCGATGGGGAAGACACGAATTAGGACTAGATCTGGAGAATAACAGCCCTCAGCAGATGAATATTCTTCGTCAACATGCAGACAAAATTTGCACTTGGGTAAAAGAAAATATCACCTTCCCTTACCACCAACAAAATCCCAGACTTTGCAGAGAAAAGAATATGCTATCAGGGAATCCCAAAAATGTTATAATGGTAGTATGACAAGAAAGACAAGTGGTAGTTACAGTTACAATATGATTACAGTATCAGTTCACTACAACTCATATGAGAATCAAACATGATCACGCACCGATGACATGATTCTCTTTCCAGTATGAGGACATTATGCGTCAACAACAAGATATGATTCCAGTATGACACAAGTTGCAGTGAACTTGTATGGTAATTATGTTTAGCTCACATTGTACTTGTAACCATAGCTTAACAGAAGTTGTGGAGAACATGAGCTAAACCAAAAGCAACATCAACTATCCATCGCACACCTCTGTCCACCGCTGGTAAACTGGCACATCAACTCGGCACCATTCATATTTAGGACAGTCTGCCTCAGCAGCCCACCTTAGCATTCTCACCACCAATTTGGAACATGCGTGAAGACCTATCTCATTGTACTGCTCGCTGTGAGTCATGTCATTATCTGCCCCATAGCTATAGCATATAGCATGGGACAGATAATAAAATCGTTTTGCGTCTGTGCGTGCGTGTGTCTGTCCGTCTGTGGACACTCTCACGG
>Ga0209780_1000492_pt1 | contig 21173 bp, 15 predicted proteins | sample WorMetexBAHAMAS2_FD_187384 | JGI IMG/M metagenome (GOLD analysis project Ga0209780, IMG submission 187384) | Marine gutless worms symbiont microbial communities from Max Planck institute for Marine Microbiology, Germany - Inanidrilus exumae... | ecosystem: Host-associated > Annelida > Digestive...
GGTATACGGAGCTTCATTGAAGTTGAATTGTGAAATTATTCCACAAAAACTACTTGCACCAACTAAACGACGAGTAGAACTGGAACAAGGCTTGTTCGTTGTAGGCTTAAACCGCACATTTTCACGCGCAATTCGCGGGCATGTTTCAAGTCTCAACTTATCAGCGCATTCGTGTCGGGGCGTTGTCTTTGCGTGTTGTACAATGTACATAATGCCGGTATGTGTTAAACTAGTTAGATTTATTAGACCGCACGGCATCGCGATGCCGCCGACCGGCTCTTGTTTTACCGATGTTTATTTACTTCCTTTTTTAATGTAGCGCCTGTCATTCGACAACGGGTGGACGGATCGCAACACGGATTGTTGCGTTAACACCGTCGATTAAACAAAAATACGGCTAAAATTTTGGTGAACTTTGCTCCGGTAACCCGGGGGGAACCCCTGAGATCATTTGCATGGGTGGTGACTGCAGGTGCTCTGTGCTGGTTAAAGGTCGTTCGCTAGGTGGCAGCAGCATAGCCAGTCTGTAAGTAAGTAAGAAATGTACAGTCGCATTTGCGCATGCCAGGCGGGCTACACGTTGAGCTTTTCCCCGCTTTTTAGTTGAACGTCTGTAGCCAAACAGGCTAGATGTCACGACACAGGTATAATCGTTGATTCAAGCTAGTGGGTTTGGGGAGCGCTGTAAGTTCCCCCATTGCATGGGGTCCGGGCCGTGGCAAAGCCTCGGCCGAAAACGAATTTGATGCACTTTGAAGCTGTGAGAAAGCCCAGTGCATGTTTTACAGTAAATCGGTCAAATTTTAGCACTATTGTACCGTGACGGTGTCGGTCCCTTGCCGAAGGGGGGGGGGCGGAGCCGGCTCGGCCCCCTCTAAATCCGCTAGCGCATTTTATGCTGTTATTTTTTTGTCAACTGGACTTGAACTTGGATTTAGTGTTGAGAATCAACTTGGACTTGGACTTTTACTGTGAGAACTTGACTACAAGTCTGCCAGTGACGTAAGCATCCGTTGGTCCTCTGATGAAAAGATGGCGCAGAAAAGCGGGTCATTGGCAAACATGTCAAAAAGACACCAATTATTTCACAAGTTAAAGTATATTGTGGGATCTTTAACGATGATTTTGTGACAACTTTACTACTGGGCGTTGAAAAATCGGTCACTGTAGCTTTAATTCTGGCAAACCTACTGGAAAACGGTAAAGTGGCGCCTCTCTTTTTACTTACATTGGCTAAGCTAACGGCCCGTTTTTGCGCCATCCTGTATATAGTTCATGGCCGTGATACATCATACATACACCGTGTCCGGAAAAAGGTGCCGCCATATGTTGTCCATCTTTGCCAAGTGCTAACCGATTGTGAAAGTTTTTTTACCGCTCACAGTAAATTTCTAATAAAGTCAGAATTAAACATCCCATGCACTGTATGTGTGTGTGTGTGTGCCTACGTATGTGTTCGTGGAACATTCATTCATTCGCTGCATTTTTAGTCCTACCAGTTCTTATTCGAGTGATGGGCCTACAGCGCGTCTCGGTCGGAAATGGCACGCAGATCGTGTCAAATGCAACATTTTATACCGACATTTGTTGCCTTCCGGAGAAGCTGGATTCCGCTTCGTAATGAATGGATGTATGGGTTGACTGATTGATTGATAGGTTGGAACTAGGCTTTATACCCGCCAATTTGTCATTTTGTCGCAGATGACTTGCTGTCATTATCATTCATCATCAATCATCAGGACCCCATTACTGCTGACGACAGGGGGGGGGGAGGGGGGCGATGTGCTCCCCATACTGTGATGGGAGTGCCGGAAGGGTATCGTAATGGAGTAGTGGGTAGGCCTACGTATGCTGTTGCTGCGGCAGATTTTAACCACAGCTAGCTGACCGTGTTCGGTAAACGTTGTTGTGATCGCTTCTACTCAAGTCAGTTTATATTGTTGTCCACTGCAGCAATCCCAGAATGCACCGGTGAGCGAATTCAATTCCCCGGCCGCACGTGAATATGGAATGCACAGAGGAGCTGTGCGTGACTGCTCTGAGGGAGTTATCGGAGTAGAGGAATGTTGAGGTAATGAGGTAAGAAACGAGGACAAGATCTGATTGGTGTCCAGTGCATTTCTGACCTGATTTATGCGCCGTTGACTCTCTGTTTGGTCATCTCTGTCCAGCCGCATGTATGAGCTTCGTGCTTGGCCTAGCTCTTAGCAGTCGTTGTTCCGTTACGATACGCGTCGGTCGGTGAGACAGACGGTCATTTCAGGCGACTGACTGCGCATGCGTCAATGATCAATCAATCATGCACTCACATCTCACTTCATGCTCTCAGGGTTCTTCTTCAACACTAGGCACGGCTTACAGGTGGTGACGGGGAATGAGATAAGATGAATAACTAACTATATACCATGGCACCATCAAGAACATTTTTCTTACGAGTTGTTATGACCTGTGTGGCGACCGCCAAGCATAAAACGTAAAAGATGTCATGATGACCCCGCAAAGGAGTGTTCATCTCGCTTCCTTAGCGCGTTGAACCTACCTCAGAGTCTGTGACTCATCACCAAGTGATGCCACACCAGGCCTACCGTTACCTGCTCAGGCAAACAGCACTGTCGATGTCCCTTGGCCAGTATTCATTGCCCCATCTCGCGGAGGATAGGAGGTTGAGTTGGCCTGAGTGCCCAGGCGGTTAGCTCGGACGGTCTTAGTACTAACCTCGCTCGACGTAGACTTGGTTGACGTCGTTACGACTATGTGACACTGCTGGCCCGCACAATGCCGATGTCTGGCCATGCTGTCGCCGGTAGATTAATGTTGTGAATCGTGAAGACCATTTGTCGTTCGCTGTAGTTTAAAATAACACAGCTGTTAGCCTACTGGGACACTTTGTCATGGCGTCACTCGTACTCGTATATACTACTGAAGGCGGTATATCGTCGGATGTTGCCTGTCGCCTCGGCGAGATCCATTTGTCCGATTGATGCTTGTTTGTTTGTCTGTTTGCTTTACGTTGCTCGGCGTGGAGCAGAGCTGATGGCAGGCACTGCATACTGCAGGCCGGCACATATCAACAGTGCATGTCGACCGCCTATACATGCAGTCAGTCTAGTTTTATGATTGTTCTCTGCTGCTTGACGCTGCAGCCGCGCTCGTCTGTTTGTTCAATTAACCCTTTTGAACTGGAGCGCAGCTTGTAGTTCGCTCACTGTCCTGTTGTAGAGCAACAAAGTGGCTACAATATGTTATGGCTATGGTCAGCGGTCGTCTGATTGTGTGTGTGAGGTGGGTAATAATAGTTAAAATTAACGATCAAAAATGACTCGCTCCATGCACATTCTGCAGCATTTTCTCGTTACTGGCCCGCCTGATGGGTCAGTATTGTTTTGCTCGCTGGTCTGTAACACTGCCGTCTCACGGCGGGCCAGTAGTGTTACAGTAATATTTTGCGTGCGTTGACGTAAACACTGTGGCCGATAAGCGCTTGCATAATTTCAGTTCAAGTCAGTTAATCAAATCGTGAATTTATATAGCGCCGTCTAAAACTCAGTTCTCATAGAGGCGCTTCCTGTATGCAGGCATGCTCAAAGAGCCGAGTCTTAAGACGTAGCTTCAACTGTTCGCGAGAGTTTCTGACAGTCAACGGTAGCAAGCTGCATGCGTTCGGTGTAAACTAGGCAGAGTGCGCACGCGACCTGTGACCACTGACCAGGTCAGCTGATTGCAGATGCGCTTGACCACCGATACACACACGTCGTTCAAGTCAGCCGCAGACAAACTCATATATATCGTCCGCGCAATCTTGACCACAAGATTGGTTCTTCACCGGCAGACATGCAGCCAATGTAGCGTGTCTCGCAGCGTCCCATAACGTTTGATTATTAGAGGTCAAGGTCAAGGTCGCGAGGTCGACGTCTGCATGAAATGATGCAGTCTTGTGCAACAAGACGCAGTTCGCACTTACGACGCGCCTGAGTCTATGACAGGCGGATAATAATAATTATAATAATAATAGTAATAACTAAACAAGGCGACCAGTCCCGGATAGACGTGTGAACTGCGTCAAGACCAATGCACAGTCTACACTCTACTCTAGAACGTTCTACAGTCACTCTTGTGATTTCTACCAGAGTGCACTATCACTTTCTACTCAGTTCAGCGTCCCCTTACCGTTACCACAATCTATGGATTTTCTGTCTAGAACCCGACCTTAAATAAAAGGTTCGTCAATACAGATGTAGGCCTATATTTCTAACAACTAAGCGGTTTCAAATACGAAATAATTCTGTCATTCTGTGTTCAAACGACATAATCGCAATAATACTCTTTCAAAAAACAACTTTGAGCAGTTTACAGGATAAAAATGGATAAATGTGCGCTTCATTTGCACTTGTGCATATTTCTGCATTACTTGCTTACCAGTCTCGTATACGTTCTGCACTCTTGTGATTTCTACCCTTGCACGTACGACAGTTATTGTTCAAACACAAGCTCACACACACACACACACTGGACTCAGTGCTCTATCTGGACCACTGAAGTAAGACGTACGGCGCTGCTTGAAAAACGCAGCCGTTATGCCTGTCACCCGGCCAAACGACCAACGAATGGACACTGCAGGCAAGCCGCATAGCGTGTCAGTCATCGCGGCCACACCTTCCTGTTTGAGTGATGACGACCTTTGCCTATGGTCGTATACACGAATGTGGTCAATGAGCCGTGTGGTTGGGTACGATGTGTAACCGCGCGATGCTAGGGGCTAGCGCATTGTAGGTCTATGCTGTGGCCCTCCGTCCGTCCGTCCGTCTGTCACAAAGAAATCGGGAGTTTGTTCAAAACGGCTAAATATATCACCACGCAAACGCAGCTACTCAGTAGTCTAGGAAGTTAACTAAGTTTTCTGATACTAAATACTCGGATGAAATTCCAATGGGGTCTCATGAAGGGATGTAACAAAAGGACAAATTGACAACTTTTGACGTAACTCACTGTACATACATACATACAAACAAATTTCTATAGCGCCAAAATCGTGGAAACCAATCAGAGGCGCTGGCGCGGGGTGACTAGACAGTGAAAGCAGACTGGAAGAAATGTGACTTTAGTTGACGCTTGAACGTTGAGAGTACTGTATCTCAGAAACAATACAAAATAGACGTGCAGTTTCTAGCGAAAGTAATAAAAGTTGTATACGCTCTATTGAACGGTGACACTGCCATGATTTTCAGTGACCCTAACCATGCGCCCCAACACCCCTGATTTTACGGTTTTGGTCTTTCTTCATATCTTTGGAATGCCGAAGCTAGCTAAATTCAGTAGGTAGGCCGTAGCAAGTAGCCTCGGGATGACAGACAACCCCAAATGGCGTGGCCAGGGTCACGTGACCTCTTTAAATTTTGGCAAACAAGTGATAACGGCCTGTCTCAAAAATGTTAGAAGATAGAGACATGGATACAATATAAGACTAGCAGGAACTCCTATGTCTATCGAAGGGGCCATGTCAATGATCTTGAGTTACCTAGAAGATGATTTCAGCTGTTTGGAACGTTTCTAAACCTAATTATAACTGGAAAATATAGCACGCATTAGCTACGATATACTTCATCATAGATGTAAAAAACGTTCAAATAAAAATTAAAAAAAAACGCTAAAAAGTTAAAAAACGTGACAAAAATAAAAAAGGTTTGTAAACGTTGAATACAAAACGTTACCTATACTAGCCTGTGTTTAACCCCCAATGTCTAAGGCCTAACAGAACTCCATCGAACTACACAACAAAATTTTGCAGCTTTTTTTCTTTTTCGTCAACATTCAGAAAACCAAAAAATGTCTGTTGAATGCAGTGCTTCAGTAATTTGCAGCGCACTGAATGCTACACTCTCGTAAGTACAACTGTGCAACCTGCACTTATGGGAGTACAGAATTCAGCGGAACTGCAAATCCTGCACTGGAGTACTGCACTCTACAGACGATATTTCGTTGCCGTTCTTTCGCTTACTTACACGCCTATTTTGCCAACGTTTTTAAAAATAACAAAACGTTGACAAAATAAAAAACGTTAAAAACGTAAAAAACGTGACCAAAGTAATAAACGTAAAAAACGTTTTTTTACATCTATATGTACTGAATTACGTGCGAATCGATGACGTGTAATTTAAACAGTCGCGTATCGAAAGTGAAAGACTTCTCAAAGTCACCGCTGGCAGTTATATACACTGCACAAGTGATGGTGTTACCTTGGAAACGGTGCAAGATACAGACGTTGATAGAGAACAGACCACGTACAGTACACTAGCCGGAAAGCTATGACTGCATGGTGGCGCCATTTTCTATGACGTTCAGTAACCGTCATGGTTATTCACGTATTGTAGGCCTTTTGGAATGCGATTTTTGTAGGCCTACATTTGTGCAGCGTCGCGCGGCCCCTCTGCGGGCGGTCGCCGAGCTTCTTGGTGTGATTGTCGTGACTATCGTCGTCGTTGTCGGTAATCGATTAGTGCTGTGTCACTTTGAGTATTTGTGATTCGTTACGACGAGAGGCGCTCGATCGATCGTACGCTGTTTGGATGCTGCAGTAATGGACTACGTAATTCGCGCGCTATAGGCCTAGTTATGACATAGTCGTACATCTCTGGCGTTTTCAACATCATCTTCACCAGCATCAGCAGCCGAGTGTGTCTGCAATGTTTATAGCGGCGGCGGCGGCGGCGGCGGCGACTAAGCTTATTTGCACGGACTGAGCGAGCGGCCGCAAACATAGCTCGCGTACGTACGACTGCAGCAAAACAACAGTATACATCACTGTACAGACACACAGACACACACACACTCTACAGCCGGCGCTCAGGTATGGACATGGACGTGGGTCGGGTTAGCCATGAGTCGGGTTGCGGTCGCTGCATGGGTTGTGTACAGTTGATCCGTAGATTTATCTCTGCACCGGCGGCTGAGTCGTTTAGAGTTTGCGCAGCTAGATAGCGGATATCTCATAAACGGATCACCAGACTTGACATAGAAATATTCCACCATGAGTCCTGGAAAACCCGTTTATTTGGGGGTAAAAGGTCAAAGGTCAAGGTCACGAGTCACAAAAACATTGCTGGTGTGGGTCTGTGCATAGTGTCTATAGCTGAACTGTGTTTGCAATCTTCGTTTTATTTTCTCAGACGTATCCCACGATCCTTTTCTCCTCAGGGCCACCGTGCGGCAATGGTCTGTCCTATATATTGCAAGGTGCGCGCCTGGATGATCGATCAAGGCCTCGCTGTGAGATGGGTGCCTGTAGCTCGAGCTCATCCGTGTAATCACCGATATGGACCCGCCATCGGCTAAATCTAGTATAGAACCGATATAGGCGCGCAAAACGTGGGGCGGCTCCAGGCCAAGCAACAGCCATGCATGCATATAGTAAGTAAAATAATGTCAAGAAAATACGAAACAAATTCCGATGTGTTACGTAAACCTATAATTTAAGCATGAACATTTAAGATGATAAATTATTGTTATTGTTATTAATATTATACCCACGCCATCGGTCGCGGGGGTAATGTTTTCAGCGGCATCTGTCTGTTGTCTGTCTGTCTGTCTGTCTGTCTGTCTGTCTGTCTGTTTTTCCGCACGATATTTCAAAAACTGCTGAAGCTAATATCACCAAACGTGACATAGAAATTTACTGTGCCACCATGAGTCCTGGAAATCCATTTGTTTGGGGATCAAAATGTCAAAGGTCAAGGTCACAAGGCACAAACCTTACCGGCGTGGTTTTTGCACTCACACTCGTTATTATCATCATGATATAACCCTGAGTCTAGGAGGACGCCATAGTGTGGCAAGAGTCACTGCAAGGACGCATCTCCTGCCCGTGTAGCCTATGCACATCGAAGAAATTGTTATAAAACCAGCGTGCATGTCTAAATATTGCCAGATTTAAAATATCTGATATTTTATGAAAAATCAAAATCGATGGGTATACAAGACAGCGTCATGTTGAGGACAGGTAACGAGTGAAGTATATCTGGGAAACTGTTGGGTGCAGTTGTCCCCCAAGCACTGGCAAGTTGCGACGGTGGCCATTCTGAGTGTATAGTTACATCAGCTGTCGTCATGTCGTGTCGGCTTCAGCGGATGTTATTAGCCTCCACGTCATTTCCAAGGTGATTATCCTCATCCGCTATAAATAGCCAGCTATCGGCCGTTTTTGATCGGCTTTGACAGCGGCATTTTTTTGCCTCGGCGGCTGCGGATAACCGAATTTCGCAAACAAACGTCTGCATGTTCTGTGTTGTCTCAGCAGCCTGCGTCCATCAATCCTCTGACCGTTCAGTCGCTACTCCAGTCCACCTCACAGCGCCACATCAAACCTGTAAGATAAAGCTACCATCATATCCCATTGGAGTTTATTTCCCTTCATTGGCCTTGAGCCCACAGTAGTTTTACCACTGAAGTCTGTACCACATGACCAGTGCGATGCCAGACCTGCGGTTACCTTCCCAGCCGCAGAGCATCACCACTCGTTGACCGTTACCAAATTAATACACTGCTTGGTGAGCGGCAATGGCGTAACTGTGGTCTGAAAAGTGGGAGGGGACATGCAAGCTCGAGGTGTACTTGTAAAGTGGGGGGCTCGTCCCCCACTCCAAAAAGTGGGGGTACGGATCCCCCGTGCCTATGGTGAGCCTGACACACAACTTGCCCAGAGTCGTTACAATGCAGCCGTGCCGGACCAAGAGTGAATCCATGATCGCGCTGTCTTGATCGCAAGTCCGACACCCAACCCGTACGGCATCCAAACCGTTGGGCCCCGTGATCTTCGCACCAACATCTGTGGCCTCCGTTGCACTTCATCAGAAACTGTGGACCGTGAACCGAGGTTATACCAGAAAAACCACGAGCAGGACGCGACGCCGCTGACGGCGGGGAATTCCTGGACTCCGCCACTCAGTCGACATGATGGTTGATCCAGCTCTGTGCGTCAATAACGTGTTTATTCAACCCGCGATGTCGCACGCATCATATGAGTTGAGTGTTTTCGCTGCATAGCGTCAACATAATTGTTTTGAATTAAAAGGGTTACAACAGCTAAGCTTCATCAAAGAAAGTGCCGTAACTGAGGCCGTAGGCCACTATAGGCTGCGCCACCGGATTTAATTTAAACTAGAATGTTGGCAATTAACGTGTCAATTCCCAACTTCATGGTCAGTTGATTTTTTTCAGTTTCGACTATGGCAACTCCATATATTGTGCAAGGATTTGCATGTAGGACAGCTGAACGTATAGCTTTCTGACTATACATCGCCGGCTGCCAGTGTTGCTAATTGGTCCTGATCAATATCTCGTTTTTTTCTGGGAAACTCGGTAATTGTTTTTAGTTCGCGTTTCCTTATAATAACGTCCCATAGCGAAAGTGATGGGATGTTAATATGTTTTGCCTGCATCGGTACGTAGATATATAGGTACGTAGGTATGATAGGTATGTTTGTGAACAACAACTTCCTGGCGCTAATTCAAGTCCGATTGTCACCAAACTTGGTCAGTCATAGGCCTACCTTGGCTACAGGGGACGAGGTGATTAAATTTTGGAAGGTCAAGGTCGGTGGGGGAGGTATGCGCTCTACTGTTTCTGGTCATGCGGTATATTATACCTGGCTTTCTCGTTCGCCGGCCCTCGTGCTTGGAACTCGCTGCAGGAATACTTGCGCCAAGCTTCATCCCTTTCCGTGTTCAAACGCTCTCTGAAGACATACTTGTTCAAGTAGCAAAACGCATCTAGCGCATTAGAGACAATTCGTAATTGTACTATGGGCTATATAAGTGTACTTTTTTTACTTACTTACTTACTTACTTTCTGTCAGTTTTTCGTATGGAATGTTTTTTCTTCAAACTGTGTATTGTGCGTGTGACAGGGCGTACACTTGGACGAGTATTCAGCAGCGATGCATCACTGTACATGTTCAGACACTGACCCGGTATGCCCACGGTGTGGCGGAACCAGGCAGTCACGTGATCCCGTGGACGTGACGTCAGAAGGCGTGGCTTCGATGGGCGTGGTCATGGCAGGTGCGCGGCGAGACCACGTGACCACGAGCGTCGGTGACGTGGATGTTTCTGAAGCTGTGCCCGTCGCCGGAGCTGTTGCGGATGAAAGTGACGATAAAGCTGAGAAAGATGTAATCCACTGTATTCAGCGACTACACTCCAGTTCAGAACTCACTGCCACGCATCCTCATCATCGCCAGCATCAGCAACAGAGAAGCTTCTCAGTCTTGCACGATCTGCCGACCGATGTGGGCGGAGTTTCCGCACGCTCCGCCCCCGACTCGGCCGTCCCACTTCGTCAGCCGGAAGTGGGTCAGACTCAAGAAGGTCAAAGGTCAAGGATACAGCGGTTTTTCGAGCCACTTAAGCGCAGTAGAAGCACTGGTAATCACAAGGAGGCTATCACAGCAGCGCAGGCCTTGCTGTCTGACCCCACGAGATATCAAGCACCGGTATGTTAATTGAGTAAACAAATGTGTTCTTGGTTACTAATAGTAGTAATAGTAATAATTGTTAGTATCATTTGAGATGTCACGAGAGTCAGCAGCGACTGAAGGAATGTGCATGTGCACTACTGTAGAACTGGAATGTCGGTAGTTAACGTGAATTGACACGTTAATAGCTAACGTTCTAGTTTAGGCATATATCCATACGCCACTTTCCAGCCTGATGGTCGTCCCGCGATCAGATCAGATCCTGAGCAGTTTCCACTATGGCGACTGTTCTTTCTGGGTTTACATGATGGACGACGTTCACAACTAGCATGCATATGCCTGCCTACCTGACGTCACACACCATGTAGCTGCTGTGGGTAGGCTGTGTGTACAGATGCTTTCATTGCTTACTTACGCCGATGTTATGATGCACATTTCTCGTAATTTACTGGCACTATAGGCTACCGAGCGTTTGGCGCTACTTTACTGTAAATGTATTGTATTGTATTGTACTTCAATAGCACGCACACATGTTGTACCATGTTGGCAGGGTTACTGATGTCGTCTGTTCACAGTGTTATTTTCAGCGACTAGAACCTATCGTTACGGTGGCTGTTATTTCTGCTTTGTTGTACATTACAGGAAGGAATCACAACACTGCTTGGCACTCAAGCCAAAGACTCCAAGAAGAAAACTCTGTAAGCTTCCAATCTCCTTTCGTTCTTTTTCACCTTTCACCTACTAAGTGTGCAGGTGGTCAAAAACGCGCGCGACCTTTCTTACTATAGATGTTCGATTTTCTCCATTTAAATTGTTTGCCGTCTTTATTTGGTTTCAGTATTTGACAACAATATTGTCATTCTCCTTCGCTATTGCAAGAAGCTCAGCTAACGCAGTAGGTCAGCTGGTCAGCTGATGTCTTGTTAACTGCTGCACTGCACAACTGTATGAATATTTATATTTGAAAAGGCTTACAAATACAATGTATGAATGACGTCGAAGGTCACTCAAGGTCATCGGAATTTCCACTATTCGATAGGTAACATACGAGCACCATTAGTGGTCTACGTGTAGTATCAAAGTCTCTGTCTCGCACCGCTACCGAGACATTACCACGTGACTGCATGGTAACCTTAACAAGTCGTTTTTGACAACGCTGTTAAAACTGCGAGCCATGTGCGCTTTCCGATTCATATGTAAATGTAAACATATCGTATTTACTACTGTACATTTACTACTGTACTGTATTTCCCGAGATGTGGGAGTTGGGAGGAAGAATTCAGACTCAAGTGACCTTCAAGTTCACTCAAGGTCACTGGTAATGGTGCCATTCGATGGGTTACATATGATTTCCTGTTAGACTTCCATTACAGCCATGCGTCCATCAGTCTGTAGGCCTACTGAGCCCTACTCTGTGCATTGATGGAGTGGTGATGGTTGATTGTTAGTACGTCGGAAGTACGTGAGAGGTTGAACGTGGTTCGTCGACGTTGTGCTGAACTGGCGGTGATGTCCAGTAAAGAGTCTCTCAGCCGTCCCACTGCAGTCGACAGCGTCAGGTCGTGGGCTCAGTCGCTCGACGCTCTACTCGCCGACAAATGTCAGTCAAACGCACATCACTAATGCCTATAGCGCTAACGACGTTTATCACGTCAAAGTGTATGCAGTATTTAATACTATACAAATTTAATTGACTCTTGAGTGTGTTGGTGATATAATTTTACTGACGTTTGTAAACGTTCTAAAATTTTAACGTTGTCCTTCTTAACGTTTAAAAAAGTTATTTGAAGGTTTTTTGGCGTGTGGTATATGCGCATGTGTCGATCGTGGACGGGTGTGTTTGTCTGACGGGTGTGTCTGAGTCTGTCTGTCTGTCTGCTGTAGTCGGAAGGCAGTGTTTCCGCGAGTTTTTGAAGTCGGAGTTCAGCGAGGAAAACATCGAGTTCTGGATTGCGTGCGACGAGTACAAGCAGCTCAAGACGACGACGACCAACTTGACAGCGAGGGCTCAGAAGATCTTCGCTGAGTTCATCGTTCATCAGGCACCGCGAGAGGTCGTAAACACTGCGTGTGACGGTAGTGTGTTGTCGCTTACACCTAAAACGGAACAGTTTGGCTTTTGTAATATAAGGTTTACCACAGAGGAGGACAGCTTTGAGTTCGATGGGGCAGATCCGCCCTAGAAGTGAGGTGTTGGACTTAGTTTTCAGCAGCAGGCTGATCTTTATGCTGCTATTACTTGTTTATAGTTTCAAATTGAGGTCTGCTTTTTAGCTACGGTCGAAAACATCCCAGCAGCTGTTACTGATGTTTAATTGATTAGTCCTGCATGATATTTCTGTGCATTTTCTCATAATTACCTCATATTTTATTTCACTCAGCTAAAATTCAAATTCACCAATTTTACAGTTGTTGAAACCACAACACAAGTTGTGAATTATCGTTAATTCTGTGGTTAATTTAAAGCGTGTCTGACGGAACAGTTGCAATCGTTAACGCACGTGTACTGAAAAGTCGACGGACAGGCAGCTTAATCTGCCACGTTCAACCAAAAATAGAATAAATAGGATAAGGAAAAGAAGTCAGACAAAAACCGATTAGCTCAGAAGAAACGGTCCAGATAAAACCGCGGGAGTCAGTCGTGAGGGAAGAGAGTCTATGGGCGAAGGATTTGTGAAACGGGTAGGTTATAAGCGGGCGGGGAGTTGTACGTGTGTGTGTGTGTGTGTGTGTGTGTGTAGATAAACATAGACTCAGTAACACGCGAGCTGGTCTGTGTCAACATGACTCGTGGCGCTGATCTGGCTACGTTTGAACCAGCACAGCGACGAATACAGGCTCTCATGGACAAGGACTCGTACCCGCGGTTTATTGCGTCTGATCTCTACCAGTACCTGCTACAACAGGCGTCGTGACCCCCACCCCGGCGTCATCAGACCACCCACGACGACCCCACGCAGACAAACCGGCACCGATGGGGCTCTAAATGTAACGCACTTGAGGGTAATGGTAAATGTAGTGCCGTGTCATGACGATTGGTACACTGGCCAGTCGTCGGTGGGCACTGGGCCGCCTAATCCTGTCTGATGTAGCCCACCCACGAAGGGACACTGTACCTATCGTCATAGTGGTCAGTTGTCGTGCATGGTGACTTGAGTGCATTTTCTACTCAGTCGCTGTTCTGTACATATTACATTATACTGTGTCGACCCTGGCGTGAGCAAAAACATTGGACCCCGGTTTTGTTTTTAAAAACTCCACGAAAATTTGATCTGAAATGAGCGCATGTTGACAGCTGGGTAAAATGCAAGGACGATACTTGTGTGCCGTTAAATGATCGGTTTCTTACTTAAAGCGAGACCCGTCCACTCCAGATATAGTTATTCTATGGGTCGGGGCTGAGATGGGCTAATAGAACTCCCACGTGTCATCAGTATGTGACGTCACTGGAACATGTGCGTGACGTCATCAAGTTGTGTGGTACTACCAAGTCGTGACGTCGGACTGACTATAGCAAAATATGGATTAGATGTATATAACTGAAATATTGCCAGATCGGTACTGCTACATATACTTACCGGTGTACATAGTTACTAGACTAATGAACTTCTGCTGAATATTTAACGCCATCAATCGTTATTCTATGCGGCGCTGTTTTACCGATTTCTCTGTTAATGTCTTTATGTCCGTTCAATTTATGCCGCTCGACATGATAACTAGGCTTCTTTTTTCAGCGTTCAGTGTCGTAGGCGACAAACCGCCAAATGCCATGTCTCTGCTGAAACTAGGTGTCGCCCTAACGGAACGTAACACTACTGGCCCGCCGTCGCGTGCTACCCCTGGTGAGTTACGTTGCATATGCGCCTCCGTGGAGTGTTACAGACGACGACAGATGACAGAGAGCAAAACAAGGTGGCGGGCCAGTAATAATGAGGTCGACATGGCGTGATGCACGACGTTTTAGTCTGTGCAGCGTATTGAGGGATGTTAGTCGTCTCTCGCATCGATCGCCCTTTGTACGTCGAAATATATTAGAATCTCAAACCCTTCTGGCCCCCGGCAGTCTGTTGAATCATGCATATACGCTACTGGATAATTTAGTTAAACAGCGTTGCATTAGAGTAGGACTAAATATTGTCCTTCGGTCCATGTGTATTTCTTATTGCGGCCGTTTTTACTGTTTCACTGATCAACATCGTAGAATTTCTGTGAGTTCTGCTGACAAATTTCGTACGGTACAGAGATTGTTCTTAGTGTAGATCTAACGAAAACAGACTCGACAGCTGCCGTTGCTCAACTGCACGCTGGTTATTTGGCAGTTTCTGCTCCCGTGCTGTAGCCTAAATGTTGGGATTTTCGTGACCGAAATCGCAACTTTTGAAAATCTACATGGTTTTAGATCCAGTCCAGTATACTTGTTGTCTTATATAGCTCACGTCAGCTTTATTCACTCCACATACACTGCGTATATTTTGTACTGGTATTGTGCGTATAATGTCATTATTCATAAGGTGTTCATGTAATTATTTTAATAAGATGTATATAATATTGTTTTTGGGTACTATTAAATAACGTATTATTGCTGTATAACCGGCTAGACTTTAGCAGTTTTACTGGCCGGTAATTTGTATCACGCACGTATAGGCCTACCGTTACGTGATGCCGGCCACCTCTACTAACTATAGGCCTAACAGTCTACGCTTAGAATAGTCTCACCAAAGGCCACTCGAGCACCAGCTGATGTAATATGATGAAGCTGGTTCTCGAACGTCCTTGGTCACACCCAACTCAAGAAGAGAGCCAGTGCATGTCGTTTTCATATGGCTACAAGCGTTCACTTCATATTGTCTGTTTTCTAACGTGATGCATTTGCAACCTACATGCACTCAAAATACTGCTAATTAATGCGCATAATAGCTTGATATTGTAACTGTTGGTTCGTTCTGTTCTGATGCTTGTTTATCATAACATTCAGTCAAGCGTGCCGTCGTGTCACGCTTGACTTCAAAAGTAGTCGAAGCAGCTCCAGTGTTTTTGGTGATGTGCAAAACTCCAATTGCACTTGTCCCGGTTTTTCACATGCGTCAGTATCGACTACTGACAACAAACTGGAAACATCACCAACTGTCGGGAAATATTTGTTTACCGCCTCAGAAGTGAGAAATATGAAGAATGCAAACATAGCGGGAGATTCTCTGTCGTACAGCTGCTGCAGCAGGCCTGTAAGTCAACTACAGCAAAGAACTGAAATGTCCTCAACACAACAACAGTACATGTGCACTTACTCTCTATGTACAAAAACAGTCCAATATAGCGTCGTCAATAATGTGTTCAAAAGTAATTTGGTAAAAGACCGCATCGCTCACTTTATCACCCCTCGAGGCGGCAAATGGACTCATCCGATTTTGACCCCCATCTAATATATGGTTCCTTGGCAGCACAAGAGTAGGCCTCAAAATGGCACCACTATTGATTCACCCAACCCACAGACAAACAGACAGACACCAACACCACGCTACGTGAGATATCTGTAGTAACAGACTACAATGCTTTCTGCATGCGGCCTAATATTAATAAAAGTAATAATAATAATAATAATAATAATAACAAAAGTAACAGACACAATATGAACTCTGTGTTTAGCAGTGATTAGACGGAAAATAAGTATCAAACCTAAACACATGATATACTCACAATGACAGCAAAACATTACCGATAAATATTCTTCACTATAGCTCCTCTATCATCTACTCGCCACAATGGTGTACTCCACAATAAAACTCCAATAAATAAAAAACTAAAATCAAACAAACAGATAACACGAGGACGCTCTTGACTGGACCGACAATAAAATGATGCAAGACATTAAGTAAGTAAGTAAGGAAGTAAACTGACGACGAAAATCTACACACAGACAACACAGAAGTCCGTATTTACAAGAAGCTGAGAGAGCTGCAAACATAGACCATAGATATGGATAACGGCAACTCTCTTATTGATGCATCTGACATTAAGGGTTAATCTTAACATCATATCAGCTGCCCACAAATGTGATCATATTGTCTATAGATCAGAAATTAAAGCTTTACATATATACAAGCAGTGAATGCAGAAAGACCAGCCGAATAATAGTCTATGCAAACTGCTACCTCAGCAATGCTAGTCAGATGACGATGAATTTCAGGAGAATTTGATTGGTTGAACAGACAGTTCTGATAATTTACACACAAATGCTCGTGAAATGGACTGTGCCTGTTCAACCAACGGAATCCTGATGGCAACGTACAACAGGTCCGTCATAAGTCATTTCACTTAGCTGACGCCGACAAAAACTGACAACATCAAACTGACAAGGCCGGCCGGACAAGAGCTAGAAATACAGACAGCTAACGGTTTAGTCGAACATGGCAGTAAATATCACGACGGGAACGAGAAATGGGCGTAAAAAAAGGCCAGCATTGCACAGCAATCAACTAAATAGTGACCTGACCGCCCAGGAAACAGATACTATAGACACATGTAAGATGTCAACCGCCAGGACGGGACGACCAAAATGAAAGAACATAAACATGCAGGAATGAAAAAGCAGCACAGACTGCTATGGTGAGTAGAACACGTTTTCTGCCCTAAGTGGAAACAGCTAATCTGGGGGGATTCACCTACAATATGGTCGCTAAAATGGACCTGATGACATATCCCCCCTGTGTAATCTCACACTCCAACACAAAACCGTAAAAATATACTTATTAACAACTCCGAGAGAAATCACAAGACAATTAAAAATTAGCCTCGTACGGGACTGGCTGTCGACTCTTCGCAACTGACGTTTCTGCCAACTTCAAAGTCACGTGACACAAAAACTAGGCCAAATATCAAAAATCCGGCCTGATCCGATGTAGATATTGCGCCGTAGTCACTGGTCAGTTGCCAACTCCCATTGTAAATGGCGGAGGAGATAGCTTTTGAAAACGACCGGATTTCAAACTTTGAAGGGCTCGTGACCTTGACCTTGATCGGGTCAAACTGCATACCGTCATGCATCAATAATCGACCTCTACCTACATGCCAAATTTCACTGAAATTGAAGAAACTTTGTGGACGGACGGACATACGTACGTACGTACAGACGGACATTTAAGACCGGCTTTATTAGGTCGAATCTGTCGAAGAGTCGACTCTGTCAACGTGTACAGTGACTAACGATGCACTTGGCACAGCTAACAACTAACACTTAACACACATGCTCACAGTCACTAGTGACTAAACACACATACTCACAGTCACTCACACTCACTGTACAAGTCTTTCTTCAACTACCAACAATTACAAACAATGATAAAATGCTTTTCACACAAGTAGGAAACATCACGTGACAAGACATCTCCAGCTATATACACTCAGAGTCTTCCGACACTGTGACTTCTCAGCTCCGGCAGCTGCAGAACGATGTAAGAATACTAGCTGACAAGTTAGCACACACACACAGAACTTACTCAGCCCTGCAAAGATGATCACATACTCACGATGCAGTATGGGAAATGTAGTCCAAAGTACTTGTTGTTCACACGTGACGTTACTCTGGCCTGGCTGAGGTACACAGGTCTACTGAGGCATACAACATCATTACTGGCCCGCCTACACATAGGTCCAGTATTGTTTTGCTCTCTGGCGTCTGTCGTCGTCGTCTGTAACACTCCACAGTGGGCCTGCAGGCGGCTTCACCGTCATAGGCCAAGTGATGACGTCATAATTATAGCTCCATGGTGACACTGCACGGCAGGCCAGTAGTGTTACATCCCGTTAGGGCGACACCTTGTTATATATGTCTTGTGAGTTTACAGACACGGACAGTCAGGGTGGACACAGAAATAGTGAACTACACAGCATCGGAACAGCAGCATACAATTATACACACAATCACACACCGACTGTGTGTGCCGACCTCCACCGCTGCTGAATCTGACACATAATCAGTCACTGCAGCAGAAACAGCTGTCAATGTTCTCAACATTAATTCATCGTTCACACTCAACTGAATGACTGTTCTGCATTATTCCAGACTATTTAGTAACTGAAGAAAAATCCACGATAGAAAACCTCTAACGTAACGGTGAACACACGAAGAAGTAAGTAAGTAAGCACAGACGCTCAGTGCAGACGGCACGTGATCATCGCTGAAACCAGGTTTTCACATTATCGACGGCCAGTAAAAACATAAATAACAGCATCGTATGCCACTAACACACCGACAGCACAGCCGGCGACATCAGTGTAGACTTGACAGACAGACAGACGCATCTAATTCACTCACTGAACTGCTGCTGCTGACAGCTGACCAAGAGTCAACCATACGTCACTGAACCGCTGCTGACACCCGACCAAGTGTCAACCATCCATCAATGAACCGCTGCTGCTGACACCTGACCAAGTGTCAACCATACATCACTGAACTGCTGCTGACACCCAACCAAGTGTCAACCATCCATGACAGCGACAGATCCAAACTGACTCCGGGATCTGTTCATTCTGCTCTGTCACAACATAGGAACTTTGTTGGAAATTGGGCAAAGTCTAAAGCAGTTCAACGACGCCGCAGTCTTGTGTCACTCAGTCTGCGACACCACGTCACTGTCACTGTCACTGCCGTGTGGGTCGTCAGTTGGACTCGGAGTCGCTGGTGTCCGAGGAGCTACTGGAACTGTCGGAGCTCGACTCACTCAGTGATGAGCTGCTGGCAATGCCCAGTCGAGAGTGACCGGACGTACCATGTCCACCGGCTTCACCGCCGCCTCCTCCGTGACCCTTCTCATCTGAGTCACACACGACACAATACCTCTCAGCTTACTTACTACTGACAAACTACATCAAACACAACAGAAGCAAACATGCATCCGTAACAAAGTGATTATTACACAAAATAACTAAAACAAACTAACGCCAGGTTTGGTCACCTCTTACGATCTCTGGCCTGGAAATAGAACGGGCCTACTCTTGAGTAAGTAAGAAAAGTAAAGAAAAACAGAAATCAGGGTGACTAAATCCAAGAAAAAGGACAATGAAGAGTATTTATACAGCACCATTTACTACGCAGTCTCAAAGCGCTCACACATGGATCACAGTTTTACCTGCAGATTACACCATGCCTGCCTTTCCTTCGTAAGCGTTCACCAGACGGCGCCACCTGCTGCTGTATGGACTATCGTAGCATACACTAGGACTTGAACGGAACGGACAATCGTAGCATACACTAGGACTTGAACGGACTATCATAGCATACACTAGGACTTGAATGGACTATCATAGCATACACTAGGACTTGAATGGACTATTGAATGGACTATCATAGCATACACTAGGACTTGAATGGACTACTGAACGGACTATCATAGCATACACTAGGACTTGCAATGCTGCTGTGGTTAAAATCCTGTAATCTAGCAGTAGTAGGGTGTCTGAAATTCAAACCTTTCTTTGGTGGTTTCTTCGACGGTGCGCCAAGTGCTCCCTTGACATTTTCCAGTCGTTTTTCCAGCTCGTGTTTCTTGTCAATCATTGACTCATCCCGGACTGCCTTCCCACTCGACTTCTTACCTGCTCCCAGCACCACAGAATTACTAGTAACAAATGAAAAATACAAAAAAATAGGGATTCATTCTTGGAGTAAGAAAACTGAAAAAAGGAAAAAATTACAATAATATTATATTTAGATTAAATGAGTAAGTCGTAATTAGGTAAAGTATTTGATTTGAAAAGGTATAATTTGTGTAAGCACAAACTGTGGAGCAAGTAATCAAGTCTGGTTTAGAGTTGGTCACTGTAGCCATTGAATAACATCACTATGATAACTGTCTTTCCCCCATCACTTTTAATTCAGATTTCTTTTCAGGTTTTCCAGACAAGTGGTATCCAGTAAACTGTGCCACATCAGTGAAATGGTCGACAGTACAAACCTGGCGGCTTGCGTGGTTTTTTCTTGAGACACGACATGACATAACCCTCCAGTTCACGCAGAGTTGACGGCTTCAGTGTCTCAAAGTCAATCTCGATCTCGTCCGGGTTGGAGTCCTTGAGTGACGGCTCACGTGACTGGATTATGTGTACGACCCGACCCAGTTTGTCTCCTGGACACACCCACAGTCAAACTAGACTCATCAATACTGCCACTGACCCGACCCAATTTGTCTCTTGGACACGCCCACAGTCACATGACTCATCAATACTGCCACTGACCCGACCCAGTTTGTCTCCTGGACACACCCACAGTCAAACTAGACTAATCAATACTGCCACTGACCCGACCCAGTTTTCTCCTGGACACGCCCACAGTCACATGACTCATCAATACTGCCACTGGTCGGCCACGCTATATGTGTCAACATTTACTTACACAGACAGCATAGTGGAGTGACCAGCTGACCACGATTTAGTGACCAATTGACCACGCTGTAATGACCGATTGGCCACGCTGTAGTGACCAACTGGCCACGCTGTAATGACCAATTGGCCACGCTGTAATGACCAGTTGACGACGCTGCAATGTCCGTGCTGTACCTGGCAGTTTATTGATGTCCAGGCTGAGCTGACGTTTCTCATCGTATGTCATCGGCTTGGCACTTTCTTCTTCCTCGCTGTCAAAAGCAAACACGTTCGCTGCTGTCACAGCTGCTGTTGCGTTTTTCTTGCTGCTTTTTCCGCTGCCGCCGCCGC